>ENA-UEPD01001648-UEPD01001648.1-human-gut-metagenome-genome-assembly--contig:-NODE-1648-length-11437-cov-802.488996_pt1 | contig 11437 bp, 8 predicted proteins | sample MGYA00242895_ERZ507906 | MGnify/ENA primary metagenome ERZ507906 (study PRJEB26167, sample SAMN06115416) | human gut metagenome | host: Homo sapiens | place: China:Guizhou | collected 2015-03-03... | reverse complement strand
CGTACCGTCACGTGCACCACTTCTTTCTTCAGCAAAGCCGACAGCATGGTCTTGGCTATGCGCTCGTCCTCCATGATATATTTGAACACGGAGTCGTAAATCGGGTTGGCTACATGTATAAACATAACTTTCTGGTTTTATTGTTTTTACAAAAGTAGATAAAATATTCCGAATAACGAGGCTGTTACATAAAAAAACTCCGCACGGCAATCTTTCATCGCCATGCGGAGTCTTTATCTGTAGCGTATCATTACGCTCGGTTTTCTTACTTGGTGTAGCCCTCGTTCTGCTTCAGAGCGCCACCCGACTTTGTGATTTCGGTTGACGGGTAGGGGAAGGCTATCATGTAGTCCTGATATGTGCTCTTGTTCTGATAGTCCTCATAGTCGCCTACGGTGAATGTGCTGTTCCAGTCAGAACGGTCTGCATAGTGGCGGGCACGCGGATGAGCGTTGAGCTCCTTCGATGCGCAATCCTTTATTTCTGCGTCACCAGAGTGATACCAGCGCTTCAGGTCGTAGAGGTGGTCGGTGAACTCGAAGGCAAGCTCGCAGCGGCGCTCGTGATAGAGGTCGGTCCATGTGGCGTTGCCGATGAGCGGAGTGAGGTGAGCGCGTGTACGGATGCGGTTGATGTCCGTGGCAGCCTTGTCGGCATGACCGGTGGCGAGGTAAGCCTCGGCACGAAGCAACAGCATGTCTGCGAAGCGGACGAGCGGAAGGTTTACGCGGGCTGTAGGCCAGTTGCCGTTGGAGCTGACGTATGCCTTTGTGGCGTCCTCGTGCTTGAACGGATCCATATACTTGTTGATCATGAAGCCAGACTCGACGTCAGACGTAGAGAAGAACTTGCGTGTTTCGCCGAAGAACTGGAACTCCTGTCCGTATTCGAGGATGGAGCGGGTGATGCGGGCGTTGCTGGCACCGTCCTTAAGCATTTCCTCGAAGATGTCTAAAGAGGGCTTTATCTGGCCCCAACCGTTATAGATGCCCCATCCCTTGTTCTCAAGGATTACGCCGGGGAATTCAGAACCACCGGGGGTGTCGCCACCGGTTCCGGCGATGCCGAAGAGATACTCCTTGGTCCAGTAGTTGGCAAAGTCTGAAGAGAAGACATCAGCAAACTCAGGAGCGAGGTCGCGACCGTAGTCGCTCTCCAGAGAATTGACCATCTTAATGACGTTCTCCCACTGTGTCTTGTCCCATGTTGCCCAGTATGCGTAAACCTTGGCCTTGTATGCCACGGCTGCAGCCTTGTGTGCACGACCGCGGTTGTCGATGTCGTATTCCTCAAACTTGGGCAGGTACTTGATGGCGTTGTCGAGGTCTTCGATGATGAGCTTGTAGTTGTCCACTACAGAAGCCTGCTGCTTGGGGATGGAGTTGTCGTATCCGCCGGGATAGTCCTCATAGCGTGTGAATGGCACGCCCTGCTTGTCTGTGCCGTAACGGTAAGCCACGTAGAAATGGCTGAAGGCACGCATGAAGTAAGCCTCGCCGAGTGAGCGCTTCTCCACATTGGTGAGCGCCTTTGACGATTCCTTCTTCAGAAGCTGGTCGACCACCCAGTTGGAGCGCGACACTATGTTCATCAGACGCTCGTAAGTGCCCTTCAGCGGACTCTCCTCGCCGGTGTACTGGAGTGTGGCGAGAGTGTTGTAGTTGCGGGTACGTCCCCAAACGATGTCGCATGCGCCACCCTGCTCCCAGAACATTTCGCGACCGAACAGTCCCTCCTGATGGATGGGGGCATAGAGAGCGTCCACGGCGTCAATGGCCTGGTCGTCATTAGTGAAATATAGCGTCGTGGTAGGGTCGCCTTCCTTCTGTACGTCGAGGAAATCGCTACACGAACTAAGCAGTGCCGCAGAAAGCACGGCAGTCAATAAATATTTTGCTTTCATAGATATTGCTTTTTGTAGGATTAGTAAGTAAGTTTCACGCCGAATGAGAAAGTACGTGCCACCGGATACTTCATAGCGTCCCATCCGCCACACTCGGGATCGATGCCCGTATAGTCGGTGATGGTGAAGAGATTCTCACCGCTGACGTAAACGCTGAGGCGGCTGCTGCGGCTGTTGAGGTGAGCGCACTTGCGGAGAAGATTGGTGAGGTCGTAGCTTACGGTCACGTTCTTCAGACGCAGGTAAGAAGCGTTCTCCAAGTACCAGTCAGAAGCTGTAGAGAAGTTGCCGTTAGGATCGTTCTTCGAGAGGCGCGGAATGTCAGAGCCGCGGTTGGTCTCGCTCCATGCGTCGAGGATGCGCGAGTCGCGGTTGAAGTTGCCCTCAACGTCAGAGAGAGTCATACACTTAGCCACGTTCATGGCCTTGGCACCTGCCACACCCTGAAGCATTGCAGAGAACGAGAGGTCCTTCCATGTGAAGCCGCCTGAGAGCGAGAAGGTGTACTTCGGAGTGGCAGAGCCACAGTACTGGCGGTCGTCGTCGGTGATCTTGCCGTCACCGTTCTTGTCGATGAACTTCAGGTCGCCAGCCTTTGCGTTGGGCTGGATGCGGTTGCCGTCCTTGTCGACGTATGCAGCTGCTTCTGCGTCGCTCTGGAAGATGCCTGCGTTCTTGATAAGATAGAAGGATCCGAGGGGCTGACCCTCTGCGTCCTGATAGCAGTAAGGAATGATGCGGAACGAGCCGTCGCCGGTCCATACGCCCTTGTTTCCTTCAGCGTCCTTCACGCCTATGTCGCTAACCCAGTTCTTCAGCCATGAGAAGTTGCCGCTTACGAAGTATGACCAGTCCTTGTTGATGCGGTCGTTCCAGTTAATGGATGCCTCGAAGCCACGGTTGCGGACCTCGCCCTGATTGACGAGCATGGCGTCCAGACCGATGGAGCTGGGCCAGTTCATAGACTGTGTCTGGATGAGGTCGAAGGTGCGCTTCTCGTACCAGTCGAATTGCATAGCCAAGCGGTCGTTGAACATGTTGATGTCAAGACCGAGGTCGAACTGCTCAGATGTCTCCCAAGTAAGGTTGTTGTTGAGAGCTATAGAGTTATAGATGAATGTATCCCACAACTTGTTTTTCTCGACACCGTACTGTGCCTGCTCCTGCCATGAGTTCTTTGAGAGCAGAGCCGAGCGATAGTTGTAGCCGATGGAACCGAGGTTGCCCACACGACCCCAAGAAGCACGGAGCTTCAAGAGCGATACTACGTCATTCTTCGGGAAGAACGATTCGTTGGAGATCTTCCAACCTGCTGTGACAGCGGGGAAGTCGCCGTGGTTCTTTGTCTTGGGCAGACGGCCGGCATAGTCGCGGCGCCAAGAAGCGGTGAGGAAGTAGCGGTCGTCGTAAGAGTAAGCCAAGCGGCCGATGAGCGAGACGTTGGCGTCAGGACCGGTGAGATAGTCCTTGGCGGATACTGATCCGGCGTAAGCGAGATACTGCAGGTAAGCCGACTCGTCAGCGAATGTCTTGCCGTTTACCTCGAAGCCGCGCACGTTGTAGTGGTCGGCAGTGGTGGAGAAGAGGGCGCCCACGGTGTGCTTGCCGAAGGTATTGTCATAAGTAAGCGTGTTCTCCGTCTTCCACTGGTCGGTGCGGTATGTGCTCTCGTCAAGAGAGTTGGCACCGTCAGGCTTGCCCACCTCGTCGCGACGCGGTGAGAACTGCTTGTAGTAGTTGGTCTGGAGATTGTATGTGAAGCGGCTCACGAACTTCAGTCCAGGAATGACGTTGCCGATTTCCAGTGATGTGGTAGACCATGCGTCGTTGGTGCGGTTGAAGATATTCTTAGATGAGAGAGTGTTTATCGGATTGACAGCATCGCCGTGGATGTCAGCGAAAGATCCGTACTTGGCTATGTATGCAGGATCCTCCGTTGTGGTGCCTCCGAATCCGCTCTGTGTGAACGGACTGTATACGGTGGCGCTGGCAGGCATGTAGATGGCGGAGAGGATAGGTCCGGTGTAGCCTTCGTTTGTGGCAGTGGTGCGGTTCTCCGTGTTCTTCCATACGAAGTCTTCGCTGATAGATACCCACTTGTTGAGCTGGTACTTGCCGGTGTAGTGGAGGGCGAGGTTCTTGTTGAATGTATAGCGCATGATACCCTCATCGTTGTCGTAAGCGAATGAGAGGCGGTTGGTGGATGTCTCGTTGCCGGTGCTGAGCGCTACGTTGTGGCGCTGATAGAAGGCGGTGCGGAACACCTCGTCCATCCAGTTGGTGCGTGTGGTGCCCACCCACGGGTTCTTCGTAACGTCCCAACCAGTGGGCAGATTCATTCCTGCACTGGCATACGAGCGCTTGCGCATCTCTATTTCCTGCTCGGCGTTGAGCGGAGTGGGGAGGTTCATGGCGTTGCGGATGCCAACCATACCGTCGTACGAGATGGATGTCTGGCCCTTCTTGGCTTTCTTTGTGGTTACGAGCACTACGCCGCCCGCTCCGGACTGTGCACCGTAGATGGCAGCCGAAGCGGCGTCCTTGAGCACTACGATAGACTCGATGTCGTTAAGTGAAGCGATGGGAGCGCCGGGCACTCCGTCAACCACCCACAGCACGTTGTCGCCGTTCTGCGAGCCTTGGCCACGGATTACGATGTTGGGATTGGCAGTAGGGTCGCCGCCGTCAGCTGTGACGGTCACACCGGCAAGCTGTCCCTGAAGCATGCCCTCTGTAGAGGTGACAGGGCGTACGGCCAGTTCGTCTACGTTGCTGACAACGCCGATGGCAGCAGAAAGGTCCTTCTTCTTTGTGGCTGTGCCATAACCGATGGCAACCACCTCGTTCAGCATTTTGCTGTCCTCACGGAGTGTGATGTTAAAGTCCTTGGCGTTCTGAATGGCCTTGAACGTCTCAGGCAGATATCCGATGTATGATACCTCAACGCTTGCTCCCGGCTTCACCTGCATGGCAAAGCGTCCGTCTACGTCGGTGATGGTTCCGGCCTTGCCGCCTACCATCTTCACAGATGCTCCGATGACGGGTTCGCCATTGGCATCCTTTACGACACCCTTGATGGTTATGCTTCCATACTGTTGCATAAGCACCTCAGGACTCTTCTTGTAGGCAGTGCCGGCATAAGCCGAGGAGGAAAATGATAGCATGGAACATGCGGCGGCTCCGAAGAAGCCCCACATCCAATTCTGTTTAGAAAAACCTTTTCCCATGTTTCTTGATTTAAGTTATAAAAAATATGATGTAGTTTTCTTGATATTTTGTTTTAGTATGGTATGGTTAGGTACATCCACACGGTGCAAATGTAGTGATAATGTTCCGATTATCCAATCATTTGTTCTGATATTTCGGCTTGTATGCCTTTTTTATACTATTCGTAATATTTATGAAATGTAAACTGGGGATAGCAGAAATACTAATGTAATGTAAAAAAATGAATGTTAACTTTGTAGTGACAAATTAATATGTTAACTTTGCACTTAGTAAAAAAACGATATATATAAACGTTTTATAAAAACTATTTTTTATACAATTATGGTAAACTACAAAGAATTGGGCTTGGTGAACACTCGTGATATGTTCGCAAGAGCCATCAAGGGTGGTTATGCTATCCCTGCATTCAACTTCAACAACCTCGAGCAGCTCCAGGCCATCATCAAGGCTTCTTCAGAGCTCAAGTCGCCGGTTATCCTTCAGGTTTCTAAGGGTGCCCGCAACTACGCTAACGAGACTCTTCTCCGCTACATGGCAGAGGGTGCCGTTGAGTATGCTAAGGAGCTTGGCTGCAAGCATCCTGAGATTGTTCTTCACCTTGACCACGGTGACAGCTTCGAGCTTTGCAAGAGCTGTGTAGACCTCGGCTTCTCTTCAGTAATGATCGACGGTTCTGCTCTTCCTTACGAGGAGAACATCGCTCTTACAAAGAAGGTTGTAGACTACGCTCATCAGTTCGACGTAACTGTAGAGGGTGAGCTCGGTGTATTGGCTGGTGTAGAGGATGAGGTTTCTTCAGACGTATGCCACTATACAAAGCCTGAGGAGGTTATCGACTTCACAAGCCGCACAGGTGTTGACTCACTCGCTATCTCTATCGGTACTTCACACGGTGCTTACAAGTTCACACCGGAGCAGTGCACACGCGACCCGAAGACCGGCAAGCTCGTTCCTCCTCCATTGGCATTCGACGTCCTCGACGAGATCATGGAGAAGCTCCCTGGATTCCCAATCGTTCTCCACGGTTCTTCTTCAGTTCCCCAGGAGTATGTTGACATGATCAACGAGTTCGGTGGCAAGTTGCCCGACGCTGTTGGTATTCCTGAGGAGCAGCTCCGCAAGGCTTCTAAGAGCGCTGTTTGCAAGATCAACATCGACTCTGACTCACGTCTCGCATTCACCGCTGCTGTTCGTAAGGTATTCCACGACAAGCCAGGTGAGTTCGACCCGCGTAAGTACTGCGGTCCCGCTCGCGACCTCATGGAGCAGATGTACAAGCACAAGATCATTGACGTGCTCGGCTCTGACAACAAGCTCGCTCAGCTCGACTAATCGAGTGGCTTGACCAAGCAACAAAACTAACAACGCGCCCAGAATCCGAAAGGTTCTGGGCGCGTTTGCTGTATATAGGAATGTAAGCAAGGTATATTTGGGAATATGCCATATCCTCCTCGTTTTGCATTGTAATATAAATTACAGTTTATCGGACGGCGGACGCCGTCCGAATTAGGAGTTTTGAATTTTGAATTAGGAATTGTGCGCCATGGCGCATTATGAATTATTATATTTTGAATTGGTGGGATAACATTAAGTGACACAGCATTTTCCCCCTATCAATTCAAAATTGAATAATTCAAAATCGCAGGCGAAGCCGAGAATTATTCAAAATTCAAAACTCCTAATTCAAAATTCGGTGCAACGCACCGCTAAATTCCTGTTTACCCATTCCTTTAACGTAAACAAAAAAAGAGATTGCTCGGTGAGGATGTATAACCCTCAACTGAGCAATCTCTTGTTATTTTAGTAATGATAAGTGTTCTGTCTGAACATTGCAGTTCTGTCTGAGAACCCTAACAACACCTTACTTGATGTTCATGATCTGTGTTGCGTTGGGATCGTCAGGACGAATCTCAAGCAGCTTGGCAGCCCAGTGCTTAGCCTCTGTCTTCTTGTCGTTCTGGATATAGTGAACGGCGAGGTAAGTGTAAGCTGTGGCGAGCTTGTTAACGTCAGAATCTGTCTTGTCTGCCTTTGCCTCTACCAGCTCGACGAGCTTCTTGTAGTAGGGGAGAGCGATACCAGCCTTTACGTCCGGGTTGATGAGGTGGTAAACAGTAGCCTGCTTGTTGACAGCGTAGATGGCAGCATAGTCGAACTTCTCTGCAATCTTGCCGTACATGTCGGCAGCGTTCTTGTAAGCAGCGTCCTTGGCTGCGTCTGTTGTAGCTGCTTCAGCCTGCTCCAAATAGATGTCTGCGAAGCTGTCGTAGTCCTTGTATGTGATTTCGTCACCCATAACCTCAAGATACTTGTTGTAAGCGGCTACAGCCTCAGGGAACTGCTTGCTCTTTGAGTAAGCCATTGCGATGAGCTTGTTCACTTCCTTGTTCTCAGGGTCAACCTCTGAAATCTTCTTGTAAGCGTCGACAGCTGCCTGTGTGTCACCAGTGTTGATGAGAGCGTCGGCATAGTAGCTGTAGTCAGCAGCTGTGTACTTGATGGTGTCGGTAGCGGCGAAGAGATTCTTGCCGTATGTCACTGCCTCTGCATACTTCTTCTGCTTGTCAGCAGCGAAGAGACCGATACGGTTGAATGAGCTGTACTGCGGATACTTCTGGATACCTGCGTCTGCGAGGTTCTGAGCCTTCTCAAACTCGTCGAGTACGTATGCTGTAGAAGCATAGTCGAAGAGGATGTAGTCTTCAAGTGTTGCAGGGTTCTGAACCTTGTCGTAGTAGCTCATTGCCGACTTCAACTGGTTGTTTGAAGAGTACATATAACCAGCAGCTGCATCAACAGGATAGTCAGGCTTAACAGAGCGGAGCTTCTCAAGCATAGCTACTGCACCCTGCGGGTCAACCTTCTGGTAAACACGGGCGTACTTTACGTATGCAGAGGGTTCCTGCGGAGCCTGCTGTGTGGCCATCTCATAGTAAGATGCTGCTTCACCACCGTTGTCCTCTGCTGAGGCAATGTCGCCGCGGAGGATATAGCCAGCTGCGTCGTTCTTGCCGAACTTCATAGCCATGTCGGCGTAAACCTTAGCCTGCTCATAATTCTTGGCTGTGAGGAAAGCGCGTCCGAGACCTGCAAGAGCTTCTGCGTTCTTCTTGTTGGCCTTCATGAAGTCCTTCACCTGAGCCTTTGTGGCGTTGACGTCACCCTTGGCGTCTACTACTACTTTTGTGATGGCTGTAACCTGTGACTTAACGTCCTGTGCCATTGACGGAGCTGAGATGCTGAGCATCATGGCTCCTGCTACGAGATATTGTATTGTTTTCATAATTCCTTTTTCTTTTTAAGAATGTTCTACATTTAGTTTTGCTGTTCTCTTGTATTGCCGCTTCTTTCCTTTTGTGCATTGACGTAAGGAATGTGTTATAGTTTAAACGCTGATTGCGCGAAACTATTGTGTATATGTAGGATTTTACCTTTGTTTAACTTCTGTCAGCACCTTTTTGCTTAATTGCTGACGTTTACGTCCCTGATGGTTATCTCTCCTCTTGTAGGCAGCAGACCAGACTTGAAGATGATGAGCTGACCGCGTGGCGATTCAATGAAGTGGGCGAATCCCCAGGGAAGTCCTCTTCTGCCGTCGTTGAGTAGGGCGTAGATGGTGCGCACGAACGGATAGCGTCCGTTGAGGAGCCATGCCTGATAAGGCTTCCATGAGTTCATTGGTGTGGCTACGTCAAGCTTCGAAACCGACATTACGGTTATGGCTTTGTTCCACGTAGTGTTGGTGGTGTCGCGCTTGTCGTTCAGCCAGTTCGATCCGATGATTCCGATGGCGTTCGGTGTGCGTGCCACGTAGTCAATAACGTCCTTCGAGTTCTTTGCTGCGAAGATATTGGGATTGTCGATGGTCTTGCCACCGAGTATTGAGTCAACGCAATAGCTTACAGCGCTTGAACGCTTGTTATCGAAGCATACCCAAATCTCGCCCAGCTTCGAACCTTTGTTCACCTGGTTCCAGTTTGTTACCTGTCCTGTGAGGATTCGCTTGACGTCCTTGACGGTAATGCATGAGTCGAGGTTGTGGTTATTGCATATCAGCGCCATGCCATCGTATGCGAGAGGTACAGCCTCAGGTATCTGGTTGAGGCCCTTCAGATAGGCTTTCTCCTTCTCTGTGAAGTTGCGTGCTGCGATGGTCAGCCATACCTTGTTCTTGAGCAAGAGGTTTACGCCGTCCACTTCGGGGATGTAGTCGGGCACTAATTTGGTGTTAGGATATAATGCCTCGTAAACTTCTTTCTGCTCTTCGATGATGGGGCTGAAGCTTTCGTCGCAGGCAAATGTTATTTTGCCGGACGTTGTTGTGTCTGTACGTCCGTCCTTGTTTGGCTTCTTCTGTGTGCATGCCGCCATAAGTACAACCATGATGGCGACAGTCATTATATATATAGTATTTGCTATTCTTTTCATATCCATGTTGTTTGTGCCGAATAATGAGTTGCTTTTCTAATTTCTTGGTGATATACTTTACTTCTCAAATCGCATCGGCGTTTTACTGTTTATCTCAGGGTGTTTGTTGTTTTTGGTTTAAATCGAGCCACCCTTGCGGCTTCCTCAGCAAAGCCGTGGAAGCCACAAGGGTGGCTATTCGCATTCCAATCCTACATGTTTCGGTAAGATTTTGTAGTGTTCATTTCAAATTGTGGTTGTAAGCCTTGATGTTTCAGGCTGCATTACTGCAGACGGAACGATACAGGAACCTGATACTTAACGCGAACGGCAGAACCGTTCTGCTTACCAGGATTCCACCTTGGCATGCTCTTCACCACGCGCATAGCCTCACGGTCGAGTGACGGGTCAACGCCACGGAGGATATTAACGTCAGTGATAGAACCGTCACGCTCTACGACGAAGCCCACAACAACACGACCCTGCACGCCGTTCTCAGCAGCAACAGTTGGGTACTTGATGTTGTCGCGGAGGTAACCCATAAGAGCTGCGTCGCCGCCGGGGTACATAGGCATCTGCTCTACTACGGTGAAGATCTTAGTCTCCTCAACCACGTGCTTCGGAGGCTCCGGAGCAGCGATGTCTTCCTTAGCCTTGAGCACAGCGCCACCTACCTCGTCGTTACCCTCAACAGTGAAGGCGCCGACAGCCTTGTCGCTCTTCTGTACCTCATCGAGCTTAATCTCGTCCTCTTCCTTCACCTCGCTATCCTTCTTGATGATAGGAGCGGTGAACTTAACTGAAGACTTAACCTGCTCTACAACCTTTTCAGGCTCTTGCTTGATGATTTCCTTCTTCTCAACCTTGGCTTCCTTCTTCTCTGTGTTCAGCTTGGCAAGCTCAACGGCCTGAGTGTTCTCGACCTTCTTGTTTGCCTCTGCCATTTTCTGAAGTTGGAGTCCGAGATAGAGGAGTGCTGCAGCAAGGCCTACGATGAGTAACGCCCAAACATTACGCTTGGCAGTGCCCTTGCGCAACTTATAGGCTCCATATGCCTGGTTTCTGCCCTCGAATACAAGGTCAGTCCATTCATTGGATATCAAATCTATTTTTGACATTTCTTAGTCCTTTCTTTAATTAATAGTCATTTACTTGATACCTTTTGAGGCAAGGAGCTTAGCGTCCTGCTCATTGATCTTGTCAATGACGTATGTACCAATACTGCAGATAGTCATCTCGTCCAAAGCATCCACCATGTTCTTGTAAGATGCCTCGTCTGTACACTTGATAATGATGGTCATTGTCGGCACCTTGCCTGTCTCAAGCTCACCCTTCTTGATCTTAGTCAGAGCAGCGTCATACACTTCCTCCGGATAAGCAGCGGGGTTAGCGAGCTTCTTCTTGTCAAGAGCGTCCTTTGCCATCATGATATCCTTAACAGGCTGCGAACCGTCCTCTGTGATGTGGTTGAAGAGCACCGAGCGGATACCCTTCTGGCCCCATGATGTTTCCTTCAGACAGTTAGGGTCATCATACTTAGGCAAGCCATCCACGTGATAGATCTTGTCGTTACCACACACATAAATAGTGACGGTCTGTGATGCCTTAGCAGCGTTACGATCCTTATCAGAGATATTCTCGTCGTTAGAAGGCATGGTAAGGTTCATAGTCTGAGGCTTAGCCAAAGATGTACAGAGCATGAAGAACGTGATAAGAAGCATCATCATGTCCACCATAGGCGTGAAGTCCACGCGGGTCTGCATCTTTTTCTGTCTGCTTGCTTTTTTCTTTGCCATGTCTTAGTCCTCCGATTTTGATTTAAGCGCGGTAATGAGATAGTAACGGTTCTCGCTCATGTCCTGGAGCTCCGACATCATCTTCTTGATGACCTTGTACGGA
>ENA-UEPD01001646-UEPD01001646.1-human-gut-metagenome-genome-assembly--contig:-NODE-1646-length-11452-cov-422.637363_pt1 | contig 11452 bp, 7 predicted proteins | sample MGYA00242895_ERZ507906 | MGnify/ENA primary metagenome ERZ507906 (study PRJEB26167, sample SAMN06115416) | human gut metagenome | host: Homo sapiens | place: China:Guizhou | collected 2015-03-03... | reverse complement strand
AATCATTACCTCTATTGAGGTTGAACACTTATAAATCGCTCATTTTAAGCTATTCAGCAGATTATAGAAGAATTTTCATGAAAAACCCTTATAGAAAATCATCCTGACAAGTACTCTGATAGAGAGGCTCAAAAGATTGCTGAAGAGCGCTTCAAAGTGTTAAGCCCGTTGCGAGATGAATTCCTTTCTTATCTGGAAATGCAAAGAGCGTCAAACCAACTGGTGAAGACGAACGACTCAGGTGAAGCTTCGAAATATGAATCAATCATTAAAAGCACTTCGCAGGAAATAGAGATACTGAAGCTGAAGGATAAAATCAAGTGGTTGGAAGTGGAGCTTAAAGAGAAAAGCATTTCTCTTGAAAAAGTCCGGAAGCAATATGATGATTTGATAGCGCAGTCGGCAGGCATAGCAAAGGAGAACTTGACGGATATCTACAAACCCAAAAAGTTTGGGAATTTTATAGGTCTCTCCGCTACATTGTTAACAATATCTACTTTTAATGATAAGTGTCAGAGCTTGATAGCAAGTCTGGGTGTCACAGGAAAAATAGGAAATCTAATCCTGATAATCATTACAGTAGTATGGCTTATGCGTTTGGGACGAAATATTATCGTGAAGAGTTTCGCCAACTCTATAATAGACAAGACGTTGATGGATCCTGACCTAAAGGTTAAGTTACATATAATAAAAACAAGGGGAAGCTATCCGTATTATTATTTTACAGAATCAGATGTCGTATCTCTTGTCGATAAACAATTGCAAAAAGGTTATCTGCCTATTTTGTTTTGGGGAGCATACAACACTATTCGCCGTAGTCTTGTAGAATACCTAATATTGGAGCTTGAACATAAGCATTTTATCGAAAGGACTTCGAACAATGACTTACAAAAAATCTTCTACATTCATCACGAACGGAATATATCTGATTCAGACTATACCTTCGATGTGTGATGCGTGAAGACTTTATCCAATGTTAAAATCTTAATATGTAGGCACTTGTAACAGTGCCTAGACAAAGGGCTATGCCCTAAATTGAGTACTAACTGATGAAGATTAGGAAATAGAGGAATTGGGAAATTTATTAGAAATAGTAGTGTTTGAGCTATTAAATCATAATCATATTCTTAGATAAAAGGGGAAAATAATGATTACACAGTTTAAAATAACAAACATCAAAGGCTTTGGTGATACCGATAATACTTTGGATGTAGAATTGGATTCGTCTAGAATAAACATTGTTGTGGCTCCCAATGGCTTTGGAAAGACTTCGTTGACAACGGCTTTCAAATCAGTCCAAACTAATAATCGGCGTTTGATAGTAGAAGATATCAATAAGTATAAGAAGGATAAGGAATTGCAGTCTTCTTTTCAGATTGTAGAAGATGGACATACTTATATTTCAAATCAAACAACCAATGAAATTGCTACAAATTTCAATTGCCAAGTAATCAGTAGTTTACTTTTTGCTGATACAACTTCTAAAAAGTTCGGAGCTTTTACCCATACTAATGCTTACTTGAATATAAATACTGTAGAATTGTGTAAGGTTAAGAGTAAACCTGAACAATTTTATAAAGTAACAGATATTCGTGGAGTATTTGGTATAAAAGGGAAAGTTTTGGGCAATATTAGTTCATATTTGGAAAATGTGAATTTTATGACAGAACTTACAAACTATTATGATGTCTTTCAAAAGTTTGACGCTTCAATAAGAAGTAATATGATTACTGAAATAGAAAATTATGCCAATGCCCAGACTGTAAGCAATGAATCTATACGTAACACTGTCGATTTATCCAAATTGAAGTCAGATGAGTACTATAATCGTTTTCGTAATTATCTTTCATCTTTTGTCTCATGTTTTACAGATTGGGATATATTCTCTATATTTTATCAACTTAGATATTTATACAAAAATAAACGAGAAAAACTTAGACAGCAGATAGAAGCTTTGGAGTATAATCATTTTAGAGATAAGTTAGATCAAAATCTAAAAGACTTCAATTCCTCATGGAAAGAAAATCTAAAGTCAGAAGTCCATGATGCCATGTTGCAAGTGAAGTTTCCTCATGCTGATGAATTGTCAAATGGGCAGCGTGATGTCATGTCTTTTGTCGTTCAATTAATGAATGTTAGGAGCAAACTTAAGGAAACCAAGAAAAATATAGTTGTGATAGATGAAATCTTCGACTATATGGATGATGCCAATTTGATAACAGCTCAGTATTATCTTACTCAATATTTGAAGTTGAATAAAGGTAATCTTTATATTATCATATTGTCGCACCTTGACCCAACTTATTTTAAAAGTTATGTTTTCAGTAAGAAGACTATTAATGTATGTTATTTGAATCGTCAGGCTTTGTCTTTGTCAAATGAGATGAAGGCATTCCTATCTTTCAGAAATACTCTTAATAGAAAAGAAGCGGATGATAATGCTCTATATAAAGATATATCCAATTATTTTTTTCATTACAATCCTGCACAAACAGATTTGACCACACGAATTCATAGTCATATTTCAAATTTGCAGACGAATTGGTTTAAGGACAATAATCTGAAAGTTTATATTCTTAGCGAACTGAATAAATATCTTTCTGGTGCAACAAGCTATGACCCTTATTCAGTTTGTTTAGCTATTCGTCTAAGAGTTGAGAAGGTGGCTTATGAAAAATTGAAGACACAGGAGGAACGTGATGAGTTTCTTAAAATCAATAAAACCAAGGATAAATTACAATATGTAGAAGATTGTGGGCTATTAATACCAGATTCTTATTATGTAATGGGGTCGATTTATAATGATGCAGAACATCTTGTTGAGCCAAGTAAAGATAAGAACTGTATTTATAAACTATATCATCGTGTAATTAAAAAGATAGTTGTAAATTTCTTTGAATATGACGGAGAAAACCCAATAGAAATCTCTAAGTTATAAATGTCCAATCAGATGTCCTGTAACCGCTCAAATTAGCTCTTATATCAGATTTATTATCTTCGCTGCTGAATTTAAAACATCGAATTATGTACAGCAGTGAAGATTTGATTACTAAGTAAATAGCATCTGTGTAGATCCGTGCCATCTGTGGGAGACCATAACAATCACTAATCAATGATAACTAATCATTAGGTTAGTTGATTACCCATTACTAAGTAAATAATTTAGATCACTTACTTATGACAGCAGAAGAATATTGTATAGCCTTTTGCGAAGGCTACTTCTACGCCCAATTAGGCGAGAGACTTACCAATGGTAAAGTGACAGAACATGCGCTGGACTTAGTTAAGGAAACGGCTCAGACATGTATAGAGCAACAGATAGCCTATTCCGGTTTTGATGAAAAGCAAAAACTGGAGATGAAAGAAACTTTCAAGAATGGGCTGATACAGTGATGCAAGGTTTCAAGAAACGATTGCGTGAGAGTGGAAGATTGATAGAATCTTTATGATGCACTAGCCGACAAACTCCAGTAGAATCCTTTAAAATAGAATTTATGAAGTATACAATATTACATATTTCTGATATACACAAGTCCTCTGAAGTTGATTATGATTCATTGCTTCAATCATTAAAGCGTGATTTGGATTCATATACAAGCAATGAAGGGATATTAAAACCATCCTTTATTGTTGTTAGTGGTGATTTGATTCAAGGAGCTTATACTGACCAGGAAATAGTTAATCAGTATATGGAAGTTGAAGCATTTCTTGATAAGATATGTAATTTGTATCTTGATAATAACAGAAAACGATGTATTGTCGTTCCTGGCAATCATGATGTAAATCGACGTATTACAGGGCTTAGTATCACTCCTTCGACAAAGTCTTATGTAGATTGTTGCAAAGAGTATTTTTCACAATCAACAAAACTGCGTTGGAGTTGGAAAGAAAAAACTTTCTATGAAATTTATGATGTTGCTACATATAAAAGGCGTTTTGAGTTATTTGTTAGTTTTTACAATCACTTCTATGCAGGTATAAGAACATATCCAGCTGATCCTGACAAGGAAGCTTATGTTTATACTGATGAAGAATACCCAGTTACATTTTGTGGTCTTAACAGTTGTTGTAATTTAGATCATTTGTGTGATACTGGCAATATTGCAGAAGAAGCTGTGAATTCTGTAGGAGCAGAACTGAATAGTAGTTATAATAAAGGATACTTGAATATAGCAGTATGGCATCATCATTATTATGGGAAGCCCTTAGAAACCAATTATATGGATAGAGCTATCTTAACAGACCTGCTGATTAATGATGTACACATAGGTCTGTTTGGGCATCAACATCAAATTCAAGTAGCAGAAGAGTATTCTGACATGTTATTGGCCAAGAATGAGCAGACCCAAAAACTATTATTGATTAGTTCCGGAACTCTTTTTGGGACGAAGAAGGAATTGGCATTTGGTAATCATCGGCAGTACAATGTCATTGAGATAGATCAGCATAATGGTTTCGCCAATATAGATATAAATATTCGCGAAGATAAGAATCCAAATCCGAATAATAAGATTCCACATTGGGCTATGAAAGCTTTGCCTAATGCTACCAATAAGATACATTGTCAGGTTCACCTGAAAAAGCTATCCGAAAATCAGATACTTTTGGAAATAGATAGGCAATGTAAGAAGAGTGGTGATTACAAGAAAGCATGTGAGGCAATCAAGCAGTTGCAAGAGGAAACACATATATCTTATGATAAGCTCTTCAAAATGTATCTGAAAGAGATTAATGATTATGATTATGTATATAAAAATATCAAAGAGATAAAAACTGTAGAAGATGCTATACTTAAAATAGCTGCAGCAATGCAGCTAAATGATGACGTTAAAAAACAGGAACTATTGGCAGATCCGCAGTTGCAAAACTTTGAAGATAATAATGTGAAAACGTTATTGCAAAACTTAAAATAATATAGCTATGAGTGAAACTTTATATGTATCGATGGAGTTTGATGCCAAACAGATGATTCGTATTTTAGGTAATGATTTGTATGATTCACCGTTGGCCATGCTTCGTGAAAATGTTCAAAATGCCTATGATGCTATATTGGAAAGAAAGCAAGTTGATTCCGCTTTTGAGCCAGTTATAAAGATAGATATTTCTGATACGCAAATTATTATAGAAGATAATGGTATTGGAATGAATGATGATATTCTTACGAATAATTATTGGAAAGCAGGTAACAGTGGCAAGAATAATGCGCAAGCTTTGGCTGCTGGCGTGGTTGGTCATTTCGGTATTGGTGCTTTAGCCAACTTTGGTGTTTGTACAAAGTTAGAGATTCAGACTCATCGTTTTGGTGAAAATAAATCTTTTGAATCGGAAGCATTGCGTGATAAATTGAATGTTAAAGAATCTATTCCGATTGTTACACGTAACGGCAATAATATACCAGTAGGAACTCGTGTTGTTGCAACTTTAGAATGCCGTGGATCTATTAATGCAGACTCCGCTATCAATTATCTTCGTCAGTACATTCAATATATTGAGATTCCAGTATATGTCAATGGTATGAAGTTTCCGAAAAAAACGACTTCATTTGAACGAAAGATAAGTGGATTACAGATTACTTCATCTGCTTATTCCTATAAACTTGATATAGGTTATGGCAATAGCTTTCCTTTGCAAGTTTATATCAAAGCTTACGATATTAATATTTATGGAACAAGACTCAAGGGTTATATTTTCTTGAATTCATCAGAAAAATCTTTGATGGGATTGCGAAATGGATTCGGTCTGTCTAATATAAATGTGCTTTCTGCATATGATTTCGGAGGTGTAGCTAATTTAGATTGTTTGGTGCCAACAGCTGGTAGGGAAGCAGTAAGTCGCGAGTCAACTCAATTAGTATATTCTTTGCTTCAATCCATAGAAAAAACGTGGACAGAGGTAATATCTAAAGAATTGATTTGTGATAAATATGGCGAATTTTTAAAGTATGTAGCAAATCATTTTGAATTGAATTTAGCTTCACACATAAAAATAAAGGTAGCAAATGAAGATAAATTTATAGAACTGGGAGATATTACTTTAGAAAATTCGGGGAATTATAAATATGCAGACGGTGTGGATGCAACCGTTTTGACAAAGTTTCAAAATTCATCTGAAATCATATTGTCTATATCTGATAATGCGTTTAGAAAAAGAATTCAACGTAGTTATTTGCAATATGTGAAAGTTGTATCTATACCGAATGAAATACAGGTTATTAGAGAGTATTCATCAAAAGAAATAAGTATCGATCAATTCTTTGTTCTGAATGAATTAAAAAGTATCATTGAAGATGATTATTATGTGAAAGGATTTGATATAAAACTGGCAGATATTTCTCACTATCTTAATGTCTTTGTTACTCATGATTTAGACAAGGAGAGTTTTTGTATCTATATCTCCCCTAATAATAATGATGTTAATAGGTTGGTAACTATTCGAAAAGATAATTATCGTCTATTTACGCCTATGGCGAAAGATTTTGTTAGAGTAGTCTTGTACCAGCAATTTTCTGCATTCATTCCAAAGGGTGTAAAGGAGCGAACTGATTATATAACAAGGGTATTGCATAATATAAAAGATGAATATGTTATCCCTTATGATATGATGGGAACAATGGATGAAATGATCAGTAAACTTCGTGCTAATGAGATATCTCCAGAAGATTTTGTGAAATTTGCTAAGATAGAGCGTAATAAGCATCAGCAAACTATCAATAAGTCACAAGTCGGTGATGTGTCAGAGGTAATCACTAACATTGAGACTAATGCATTAAACAAGTCTAAAGATGCATTAAACAGTTTGGAAGATCATGATATTCTTCCGATGCCTCCAATAATGTGTCTTGATGTAGATACAAAATTGCGCATATTGAAAACAGATACGATGACCCCGGTTTTGCAGAACAATCAAATGTTTATGGCCTTAACCGACAGAATGGTCAAGCAAAAGCGAATATTCTTCTCTGCGCCTCATACCACGCGAATTATTTGGAGTATGCATAGGTTAATATATATATTTACTGATGCATGTGGAAAAAATACTCTTTATTATGATTTAGAGCTGACACGAAAGATTCCTAATTCTACAGGTGGAAAGACTATTCGTTCAACAACGATTATCACCAAAGATAAGATATTTGTGCCAATAGTTCCGGATCTATATGAATATTTCAATTTGAATATGGACGAGAAATTAAAATTCTATGTTCACTTTGATGAAGTTGAAAGTATGTAAAAAGAATACTCATGCATAGTAAGTACAAATCATACAAAAACATTAATATGTAGGTTGAATCAGCAGAAAGAAAACTTGATAGCGTTCTCTTATTTGCCGGATGTTGAGGATGATACGATTTTGGAGAATGATAGAAATGATTTTTTTAATCAATAGAAAAGAAAACTATAAAAAACGTCACCTCAAACATCAGACAACAAGCGGATAGCTAAGAATACTTTGCTTCTTTACTTCCGTATGCTCTTTATGATGGTGGTGTCGTTGTATACGAGCCGTGTCATATTGAATGCGTTGGGAATGGAGGATTTTGGAATACATTTCTGTCAATCGTAAACACAATTTTAAGTTCGTTGCTTTGTGCAAGCTTAAAGCAAAACATATAAAACAATTAAAACATATAAATGTCACAAACAGCAAATAGAGTAATAAAGAATACAGGCTATCTTTATGCAAAGATGGCGATAACGATGTTTGTATCGTTATATACCACCCGTTTGATATTGAATTCCTTGGGTGCTTCCGACTTCGGTATATATAATATCGTTGGCGGCGTTATAAGCATGTTAGGTTTTCTTAATGCGGCAATGGCAGCATCTACTCAAAGATTCATGAATTTTGCAGAAGGTGAAGGTAACAATGAAAAGAAAGTTGTAATTTTTAATGTAAGTATAGTTTTACATGTATTGGTAGCAGCTATTGTTGGTGTAATGTTATTAATAGCTGGTGTTTTGTTCTTCAATGGAATTCTAAACATTCCTGATGCACGAATATTTGCGGCTAAAATTGTATATGCCTCTCTTATTATCAGTACAATGGTTACTATCTTAACAGTACCTTATGATGCAGTTCTTAATTCTCATGAGAATATGAAATATTATTCTATCGTGGGAGTTTTTGAATCTTTACTTAAGTTGACCGTAGCATTTGCTTGTGTATATACATCAGAGGATAAGTTGATAGTATATGGATTGTTGATGGCTGCAATTCCATTTGTTTCATTGTTTATTATGGCAATTTATTGTCATAAAAGATATAGTGAGTGTTGTTATAGAATAAGAATAAATTGGGATAAGGAAATAGCTAAAGACATGACAGGATTTGCAGGATGGGGATTTCTTGGATCTACATCTTCATTACTTTGTATGCAAGGAGTCTCTATTCTCTTAAATATGTTTGGTGGTGTCATAGCCAACGCTGCTCATGGTATAGCAAATCAATTAGCTGGTCAGTTAATGGTATTTTCTAATAATATGCTTAAAGCGCTTAATCCTGTTTTAGTAAAAAGTCGTGGAGCTGGTGAAACAGAGAAAATGATTGAAGCTGCTGCTACAGGGAATAAACTTTCATTTATCATTTATACTTTCTTTGCGATACCTTTTATCGTGGAATGCCCGTTTATTCTATCTGTTTGGCTTAAAAATGTACCAGAATATGCAATTCTTTTTGTAAGATTAGTATTGATTCGTCAGATGGTATCGCAGTTGATGGTTACCTTAGAGACTTGTATTAATGCTACAGGACAAATACGAAACTTTACTATTACGACGATATTTATTTGGCTAGCTCCATTATTCATAGGTTATGTGATGTATAAAATGGGAGCACCGATAGCTACAATATATTGGTTGCTTATAGCAACTGCTGTTGTGAGGATATTTAATGCTGTTTATTATTGTAATGTACTTTGTGGATTAAAAATTTGGAGCTATATAAGATATACTTTATGGCCTTGTATATTATTATCATCTATGTTATTTACGTTGTTGCTCTTTATTGTATCATTTCAATCTCCTTCATGGCAGCGATTAATTATTAGTGCATTGATTACAATCATTTGTTATCCGATAATAGCATACTATTGTGGCTTTGATAATAAAGAGAAGATTTTAATTGATAATATGGTTATTAAATTTAGAAATAAAATATTCAAAAGATGATAAAAAATAAAATAAAAAGGATCTTATCCTTAATAAGACCAACTGTTAATCTGAGTGCCAAAATAACATATTTGAGTCCTAATAATCGACTTCAAGGTAAAAAGATAATTATAACAGGAGGAGGTCGTGGACTTGGGGCTGCAATGGCAGAAAAATTTATTTCTGAAGGGGCGGAAGTTTTGATAACTGGTCGTAATGAGAAATCTCTTAAAGAAGTTTCAGATCGCCTACATTGTAAGTATATTGTATTTGATGTTTCAAACTTTGGCGAAATACAAAAATTCTTGAAAGAAGCAGACCAAGCTTTACAAGGTGCAAATGTACTGGTTAATAATGCTGGTATTTCTCTGCATGAAGGTAATATCTTTAATGTATCGTTGAGCCAATATGATCAGCAATTCAATACAAACTTAAAGGCTTCTTACTTTTTAGCACAGCAGTTTATTGAAATGTATAAGAAAGATAAGCGTACTAATGGTAGCGTTCTTTTCGTTTCTTCTGAGCGTGGCTCATATGTTGACGATATTCCTTATGGCTTAACTAAAGCTGCAATTAATAGTCTTACACAAAGTTTAGCAAAATTATTGATAAAAGATAGTATTAGAATTAATGCTGTTGCTCCAGGAGTAACTGCATCTGATATGACCGGTCGTGTTGTTGGCGGTAGCATGTATGCACCACAATATGCAACAGGAAGAACATATCAGCCTGAAGAGGTTGCTGAAGTCGCATGCTTCTTGCTCAGTGATGCTTCTTCTTGTCTGTCAGGTCAAATTTTAGTTTGTAATAATGGTGATTCTGCCAATACATATAAATAAAATGGAAATTAAATATACTAATGATAAGAGTACGCAAATACTCATAGCTCTTTTGAAAGCTCATAAAATACGTAAAGTTGTTGCATCTCCTGGTACTACAAATGCTATTTTTGTTGCAAGTATTCAGAATGACCCAGATTTTCAGGTTTATTCTTCTGTTGACGAAAGATCTGCAGCTTATATAGCTTGTGGTATAGCAGGTGAATCAGGAGAGCCGGTTGTGATAACTTGTACCGAAGCAACTGCTTCACGAAATTATTTTCCTGGATTGACGGAAGCTTACTATCGTAAGTTACCTATCCTTGCGGTAACAGGTTTGCATAGTACTTATAATATTGGGAATTTGTGTACGCAAGCAATAGATCGTTCACAAGCTCCCAAAGACACTATAAGATACAGCACAACAATAGAACATTGTAAATCAAAGGAAGATGAATGGCATGTTAATTTGGAAATAAATAAGGCTATCCTAGAGTTGACTCGTAATGGTGGTGGACCTGTTCATATAAACATGCAGATAGGTGAACGATGGGATTTTTATGTAGATAAACTTCCAGAAGTGAGAGTTATTCGCCGTATAAATGTCAAGGACCAAATGCCAGCAATTCCCAATGGAAAGATTGCTATTGTAATTGGCTCACATAAAAAATACACGTTAGAAGAGACAAAATTAATCGATGATTTTTGTGCATGTAATAATGCTGTAGTTTTTTCTGATGTGATTAGTGGATATCATGGCAAGTATAGAGTTAATTGTTCTTTGTTAAAAGCTCAAAAAACATATACTTCTCCTATATTTAATGTAGACTTGGTAATTAGTCTTGGAGAAGTAGGCTGGAGTAGTGCAAATGCTAAAGAAACATGGCGTATAAATGAGGATGGTGAGATTAGAGATCCTTTGCATAATCTTACTTATCTTTTTGATATGGATGAATCAACCTTCTTCAAACATTATATATCAGATACATGTTGCAATACTTTCTTTGATGAATGTACGGCAGAAATAGAAAGTATTATTTCAAAAATTCCCGAATTGCCATTTTCTAACGCTTGGCTTGCAAACAATACAGTTAATAGAATACCTAAAAACATAGTTATGCATTTCGGAATACTTAATAGTTTCAGAGTATGGAATTATTATATGTATGACGCTTCTATTGATACCAGTTGTAATTTTGGTGGCTTTGGAATAGATGGTGGTATATCTACATTAATAGGAGCTTCTTTAGTAGAACCGCAAAAAATGCATGTTGGTGTTTTTGGAGACCTAGCATTTTTTTATGATATGAATAGCTTGGGTAACCGACACATTGGTGATAATTTGCGAATACTATTGATTAATAATGGTAAGGGCAATGAATTTAGAAATTGTATTCATCCAGCTTACAAGCTTGGTGCAGATGCAGATCCTTATATTGCTGCAGCGGGTCACTACGGACAAAAATCATCAAATTTAGTTAGACATTA
>ENA-UEPD01001645-UEPD01001645.1-human-gut-metagenome-genome-assembly--contig:-NODE-1645-length-11453-cov-5.487254_pt1 | contig 11453 bp, 10 predicted proteins | sample MGYA00242895_ERZ507906 | MGnify/ENA primary metagenome ERZ507906 (study PRJEB26167, sample SAMN06115416) | human gut metagenome | host: Homo sapiens | place: China:Guizhou | collected 2015-03-03... | reverse complement strand
AACCAATAGTAAGGCTAAAAAGAAAGGTGCTCATTTTGAGCACCTTAACTATCATTTGTTGTCGATATTAATCGTTGTTTATCACGACTTATTTTCCGATGCAAAAGTGCTTGAAGATATTGTTTAGCGTTTCCTGGCTACTGATCTGTCCGCCAGTGATTTCACCCAGTTCTTCCAACACCATTTTCAGGTCTTCGGCGACGATGTCGCCGCTCATGCCCATTTCCATCGACTCCAATACTCGGGAGAGGGAATCATGGGCACGGAGTAGGGCCTCGTAGTGGCGGGCACTCGTTATGATGACGTCGTTCTCGGTAATCTCAGGAATATCAGCGGCTTTTACTAATGCCTGCTCCAGGGATGAAACGTTCTCGCCTGTGCGGGCACTGATGAAGAGTGGGGCTTCTGATTCACTGGAATCTGAACCGAAGGAATGGGTGAACTTATCGAACGCAAGTTTATCATCCTCCAGTTTATCCATCTTATTAAATACCACCAGCAGCTTCTTGCCCTGGTTCTTCAGCTTCATCTCCTCGATTTCTGAGGCTGACGGCTGATCATCCAACAGCCAGATTACTATCTTCGCCTCTTCCATCTTCTGGAAGGTGCGCTCTATTCCGATGTTCTCTACCACATCATCCGTCTTGCGGATTCCTGCCGTATCTATAAAGCGGAAGGTGATTCCGTCGATGAGGGTGGTGTCTTCGATTACGTCTCGGGTGGTTCCGTGAATGTCGCTCACGATTGCCTTCTCCTCGTGGAGCAGACGGTTGAGCAGGGTGCTCTTGCCCACATTCGTCTTGCCTACGATGGCTACGGCTACTCCCTGCTTCAGGGCATTGCCGGTTTCGAAGGAGTGGGCGAGGGTGGTAATCTTGTGATTGATTTCTTCGGCTAGTGCCTGGAGTTCGCTGCGGTCGGCAAACTCCAGTTCTTCGTGGTCGCTGAAGTCGAGCTCCAACTCCAGGAGCGAAGTCATCTTTAATAATTTTTCGCGAAGGAGGGAGAGTTCGTTGCTGAAATGGCCCTTCAGTTGGCTGAGCGCCATCTTGTGGGTTGCCTTGTTGGTAGAGGCGATGAGATCAGCTACGGCTTCTGCCTGAGAGAGGTCCATCTTGCCGTTGAGATAGGCACGACGGGTGTATTCGCCCGGTTCTGCCTGGCGACATCCTACCTCTGTAAAGCGATGGAGAACCTGCTGAAGAATGTATCGGCTGCCATGACAGGAAATCTCGGTGGAGTTCTCGCCTGTATAACTGTGGGGTGCACGGAACACGCTCACCAGTACATCATCGATGGTGTTGCCATCCTTATCCTTGATTTCGCCATAATGCAGAGTGTAGGGCTTGGCTTCTTCCAGGGATTTGCCGTTGGCAGACTGGAAGATTTTGTCGGTGAGGGTAATGGCGTCGGAGCCACTGAGTCGGATAATTCCGATAGCACCGCCGGCTGGGGTTGCCAGGGCGCAGATACATTCTTCTTGATTCATTTTTTTATTGTTTAAATTCTATCTAATACAACCTTGATGAGATTGTCGATGGTGCTCTTGTAGCCGGTGTTGGCGCTGAGGGCACGGCGGTTGGCGATGACCATGCAGCAGGTTAATGCCTTATGACCGAGGAGAAGGGAAAGACCGGCGAGGGCTGAACTCTCCATCTCGAAGTTGTTGACGCGCAGACCGTTATACTCGAATGCTTCAATCTTCTGATTAAGTTCCGGGTCGGCAAGTGGGGCACGGAGTTCGCGGCCCTGAGGTCCGTAGAAACCGCCACAGGCTATGGTGATTCCGCGTACCATATCATCGCCGGCTATCTGGTTGAGCAGTTCCGGATTGTTGTCTACACAGTATGGGTTGCCAATCTGGTCGTTCCATTTTACCTGGCGCTTGAATTCTGCCTCTGTTTCGAGGTCGCAGATTTCGTTGCGACGGGCATAGAAGTTGATGAGTCCGTCGAAACCGATGCTCTTCTGCGAGGCTACGAAGGTTCCGGCAGGGCAGTTGAGCTGCAGGCCGCCGCAGGTTCCGATGCGCACGAGGGTGAGCGTGGTGTGCTCGGGTTTCTCGGTGCGGGTTTTGAAATCGATGTTCTTCAGCGCATCGAGCTCGTTGACTACGATATCGATATTATCGCATCCTATTCCGGTGCTCTGCACAGTGATTCGCTTGCCTTTATATGTGCCGGTGATGGCGTGGAATTCCCGACTTGAAACTTCGCATTCCTTCTCATCGAAATGGGAGGCTACGAGGGCTACGCGACCTGGGTCGCCAACGAGGATTACTTTATCAGCCACTTGTTCCGGGCGAAGATGAAGGTGGAAGCAGCTTCCGTCTTCATTGATAATCAATTCTGATTCTGCAAAATATTTGCTCATGGTTCGTTTGATTTTAAGTTATACATTATTTATATTGGGGCTTTGCGCCCCCTCTGTGTTTAAGATAAGCAAAGATACGAATAAAAAATGAAATGCGATATTTTTTTAATGATTTTAAACAGTAAAAAACACGAAGGGCAAATCCCGAAAATGGAACTTGCCCTTCTCTTTCAAATCTCTCTTCTTTTATATCTAGTAAAGACTGCCGATGAACGGAGCCTTTTGCCGGATATTCAGATATGGTAAACTCGGATGAGGGGTTATGAATTCATAGAGAGCAGGAACTCGTCGTTGTTGCGAGTATGCTGCATATTCTTGTGGATGGTGCTCATCGCCTCGATAGAATTCATGTCGGACAGATACTTGCGCAGAATCCACATGCGGTCGAGCGTTGTCTTGTCCTGCAGCAGATCGTCGCGACGGGTAGACGAAGAAATGAGGTTGACAGCAGGGAAGATGCGCTTGTTGCTGAGTGAGCGGTCGAGCTGCAACTCCATGTTACCGGTTCCCTTGAACTCCTCGAAGATGACTTCATCCATCTTACTACCTGTATCGATGAGGGCAGTAGCGATGATGGTGAGCGAACCGCCGCCTTCGATGTTACGTGCAGCACCGAAGAAACGCTTAGGCTTCTGGAGGGCGTTTGCATCCACACCACCGGTGAGCACCTTACCAGATGCAGGAGCTGTGGTGTTGTAGGCACGGGCGAGACGGGTGATAGAATCGAGGAAGATGACAACATCGTGTCCGCATTCTACCATTCTCTTAGCCTTCTCGAGCACGATTCCGGCAATCTTGACATGGCGCTCTGCTGGCTCGTCGAAGGTAGAGGCGATAACCTCTGCATTCACGGTGCGGGCCATGTCGGTAACCTCCTCAGGACGCTCGTCGATGAGCAGCATCATGAGGTAAGCCTCAGGATGGTTGGCTGCGATGGCGTTGGCAATATCCTTCATGAGGATGGTCTTACCGGTCTTAGGCTGAGCCACGATGAGCGCACGCTGACCCTTACCGATTGGCGAGAAGAGGTCTACGATGCGGGTGCTGAGATTGGTGGTGCGGCGGTCGCCACAGAGATTGAACTTCTCATCAGGGAAGAGTGGGGTGAGGTGCTCGAAAGGAACACGGTCACGAACCTCTGACGGGTCACGGCCATTGATCTTGATGATGCTGGTGAGCGGGAAGTATTTCTCGCCCTCGTGAGGCGGACGCACCTTGCACTCGATGACATCGCCAGTCTTCAGACCGAACTTCTTGACGAAGCTGGATGCTACATAAACATCATCCGGTGAAGAAAGGTAATTGTAATCGCTGCTGCGCAGGAATCCGTAGCCCTCTGAAATCACTTCGAGCACACCGTTGGATTTCACGAGATTGCTGAAATCGTAGGCTGGTGCTTCCTGCTTGTTCTTGGCTGCAGGGGCAGCAGCTGCAGGTGTGTGCTGGTGAGAAGTCTGTGGAGTGGTAGGACGGTCGAAGATGTCGACAGTAGGAATGGCAGCCTGGTCTTCGATAGGAATGTCGACTACCGGGATGAAATCGGTTCCATCGCCCGGATCACCCTTCCAGGTTCCGTCTGCATCGAGTTCTACCTTCATACCTTCAGTATAGTGGATAGGAGCTGACTCCTGTTTCTTATCGGTTGCAGTTTTTTCAGTAGCTTTTTCCTTTGCCTCCTCAGCTGGAGCCGGAGCTGCTGCCGGAGCTGCTGCTGCGTTCTGTGCATTCATCTTAGCCTGGAGCATCGCCTGCAAATCACCGCTGATGTTAGCGCTCTCAGCGTTTCTGGCAGAGAACTGCTCTTCCGGAACGGCAACTTGCTCAGGAGCAGTCTGCTGGTTATCGGCTGTTGCCTCTTCCTGCTGTTCTGCCTCAGTAGCAGCCTGCTGGTTAGCCGTCTCCTGTGCATCTTTCGCCATCTGCGCTTCTAGCTCGGCTTTTACCGCCTGATGCTTTCTGATGGCAGCTGCTCTGGCTTCTGCAATGGCTTCGAGTTCTGCCTTGCTTCTTCTGCCGCGGTGTTTCGGGAAGTTGGCAAGTACCTGAGCCTCGATGTCTTCGCCTGATTGGTTTAGAGTCTGCTTCTGGGCAGCTGATTGTAAACTCTGCTCTGCCGGGCTGAACTGGATTTCTTCCTCAACCGCTGGGGCTGGGGCAGTTTCGCTCATAGCCTGAGGAGCAGTCTCGCCGCCGTTAGGACCCAATACCTGGTTCTTCTGCACGTCGAAATTCTCTCCTTCATTACCGTGTACGGAATAGACACGGTCTTCTTTCTTGGTTGCAATGCGGGTGCGCTTGCGCTTAGGGGCTGCTTCAGGAGCTGGCTGTTCCGCCTGGGCGTCGAGAATGGCATAGACGATAGTTTCCTTGTTATCGCTCTTCTTTACCTTGACTCCCAGTTCCTTGGCAATGTCCTTCAACTGAACGACACTCTTTGCTTGTAATTCTTCTTTGCTATACATATATTATATATTGTATATTAATGATTTTCTTTCTGAAATGTCGCGTTTCTGAATGGAAACACGGTATTGATTGATAAATTCGTGTGCAAAGATAATTAAAAAATTTGTTTCTGCCAAATATTTTGCCTATCTTTGCACAAAAAAAATAAAAATGGCTAGTCAAATACCCTATTTAGACGTTCAAAACCTCACCAAACGCTTTGGTGCACAGGTTCTTTTTGATAATATTTCCTTCTCTATCGCTGAAGGACAGAAAGTGGGACTCGTGGCGAGAAACGGCACGGGAAAGTCTACGCTCATGTCGGTGCTGATGGATAAAGAGGGACACGAGAGCGGAGACATCATCTACCGACGCGACTTGAAGGTGGGCTATCTGGAGCAGTCGCCGCAGTTTGATCCGGAGGAAAGTGTGCTGCAGGCGTGCTTCAATCATGAGGATGATCCGGAGAAGGTGCTGAAGGCGAAACAGATTCTCACCCAGCTGCACATTACCAACCTGGAACAGCCGATGGGACAGCTCAGCGGCGGACAGCAGAAACGAGTGGCGCTGGCGAATGTGCTGATTACGGAACCCGACTTCCTGATGCTGGACGAGCCGACCAACCATCTGGACCTGGAGATGATAGAGTGGCTGGAGGGTTATCTGAACCGCGGCAACAAGACCATCTTCATGGTTACGCACGACCGATTCTTCCTGGACAAGGTGTGCAATACGATTCTGGAACTCGACGACCGCACCATCTACACCTACCGCGGCAATTATGCCTATTATCTGGAGAAGAGGCAGGAGAGAATGGACAATCTGAGAGCCGAAATTCAGCACTCGAAGAATCTCTACCGCAGGGAACTCGACTGGATGCGCCGCCAGCCTCAGGCTCGCGGACACAAGGCAAAATACCGCGAGGATGCTTTCTACGAGCTGGAGAAGGTGGCGAAGCAGCGCATCGAAGACAGGCAGGTAAGGCTGAAGGCTTCTACCGTTTATATAGGTTCGAAGATTTTTGAATGCCAGTATGTGAGCAAGGCTTTCGACGACAGGGGACAGAAGAAGGTGATTCTCGACAACTTCTACTACAACTTTGCCCGCTTCGAGAAGATGGGTATTGTGGGTAATAACGGAACGGGAAAATCGACCTTCATCAAGATGCTGCTGGGCGAGGTTCAGCCCGACAGCGGCAAGTTTGACATCGGCGAGACGGTTCGCTTCGGCTATTTCTCGCAGGAGGGACTGAAATTCCGTGAAGACCAGAAGGTGATTGACGTGATTACGGAGATTGCTGATTATATAGATCTGGGCGGCGGCAAGCACATGACGGCTTCGCAGTTTCTGCAGTTCTTCCTCTTTACGCCCGAGGAGCAGCACAACTACGTTTACAAGCTGAGCGGCGGCGAGAAGCGCAAGCTTTACCTCTGTACGGTGCTGATGAGGAATCCGAACTTCCTGGTGCTGGACGAGCCGACCAACGACCTCGACATCCAGACGCTGCAGGTACTGGAAGAATATCTTCAGGATTTTGCGGGTTGCGTCATCGTGGTGAGCCACGACCGCTATTTCATGGACAAGGTAGTAGACCATCTGCTGGTTTTCAAGGGCGAAGGCGAAATACTGGATTTCCCAGGCAACTATACGCAATACAGGGAATGGAGCCGGATGCAGGCGAAGGACGAGGCAGAACAGGCGAAACCGGCAAAGAACGGAAATGCCACGGCTGAAAGCGACGGAGCAGGCACGGCCAAGCGCGACGCCAACTTTGAGAACAAGCGCAAGATGAGCTACAAGGAGAAGCGCGAATATGAGCAGCTGACCCAGGAAATAGATGCGCTGACCGAGGAACAGAAGAAGCTGGAAGAGGAACTCTGCAGCGGAAATCTATCGGTTGAGGAACTGACAGAGAAAAGCAAGCGCCTGCCTGAAATCAAGGATGAACTTGATGAGAAGGAAATGAGATGGCTGGAACTGGCTGAAATGCTCTAGACTTTGAACTTTGAGCGTTGAACATTGAACTTTATGATTAGTTGATGTGCGGCCGTTAATAATAAATATTTATAAAAGAAAAATAGAAAGAATGGAAATTAAGAAATCAGAATTTACAATATCGGCTCCACGAGTGAGCATGTGTCCGAAAGATACGAAGGCTGAATATGCTTTCATCGGCAGAAGTAACGTGGGAAAATCGAGCCTCATCAATATGCTCTGCAACCACAAAGGTTTGGCTAAGACTTCAGCCACACCGGGTAAAACGCTGCTTATCAACCACTTCATTATCAACAACGAATGGTATCTGGTTGACCTTCCTGGCTATGGTTTCGCCAAGCGTTCGAAGACCGTACAGAAGCAGCTGGAACAAATGATAAGCAGTTATATTCTGCAGCGCCAGCAGTTGGCTAATGTCTTTGTGCTCATCGACGTGCGCCACGACCAGCAGAAGATAGACCGCGAGTTTGTAGACTGGCTGGGCGAGAGCGGCGTTCCTTTCTGCATCGTCTTTACCAAGGCCGACAAGTTGGGTCCGGTCAAGGCTCGTATGAATGCGGAGAAATGGATGCATGCGCTGGAAGACCGCTGGGAAGCACTTCCACCTTATTTCATTACCAGTAGTGAAAAGAAGATGGGACGCGACGAGGTGCTCGACTATATTGACGAAATCAACAAATCGCTCGCCGGAGAATAATGTTTCGGGAGAGAATAAACCAACAGAGAATGAAACAGATTAATTGGGGATTTATCGGCTGCGGAGAAGTAACCGAAAAGAAAAGCGGACCGGCTTTCAACGAAGTGGAGGGTTCGCAGGTGGTGGCTGTGATGAGCCGAAGCGAGAACAAGGCACGCAGCTATGCTGAGCGCCATCATGTGCGCAAATGGTACACGGATGCATCGGAATTGATAGAAGACCCCGATGTGAATGCTGTTTACATCGCCACGCCACCTTCTTCTCACGCCATCTTTGCCATCATGGCGATGCGTGCGGGCAAACCCTGCTATATAGAGAAACCGCTGGCAGCGAGCTACAACGACTGCATCCGCATCAACCGCATCAGCGAGCAGACGGGTGTTCCCTGCTTCGTAGCTTACTATCGCCGTTATCTTCCTTACTTCCAGAAGGTGAAGGAGATTATCGAGAGCGGAACCATCGGTAACGTGGTGAATGTTCAGGTGCGCTTCTCGGTTCCTCCGCGCGATCTCGACTTTCAGAGCGGCAAGGAAATGCCTTGGCGACTGCAGCCGGATATTGCGGGCGGCGGCTATTTCTACGACCTGGCTCCTCATCAGATAGATTTGCTCCAGAATCTGTTTGGTGTGATTACCCGTGCGCACGGCTATCCTGCCAACAGAGCGCATCTTTATCAGGCTGAAGATACGCTCTCGGCGTGCTTCTTCTTTGAGAGTGGAATTCCGGGCAGCGGAAGCTGGTGTTTCGTGGGACATGAGAGTGCGAAGGAAGACTGCATCGAGGTGATTGGCGAGAAAGGTTCGCTCTCATTCTCGGTGTTCACTTACCAGCCGATAGAAGTGATTACGAGCGAAGGAAAGAACTTGATTACGGTTCCGAATCCGCCTTATGTGCAGCTGCCGCTCATCAAGAGTGTGATTCAGCATCTGCAGGGAATAGGAAAATGCGACTGCACCAGCGTTTCGGCTACGGCTGTCAACTGGGTGCTGGACCGAGTATTGTGGAAGAACTGATTTTTTACAAAATCATCATCAGGATTAGAGCGTAAGTTATGAAGAGATGTTTCTGTATAGTAGGATTTATCTGTTCCCTTGTCTGCACTTCGGCAAGGGCAGGGGAGTCCGTGGATTCTACCATGCTGGGAACGCTCTTCAACAAGACGATGTTCATGTCCAATTCCCAGGACAGCCTCGTGAAAGAGCGCCATCGCAAAACCTTCTTCCATCAGGTGGGAGATGTGTTCACCCGGTTCTTCAGAGAATTCAACAGTACGGATTCGGCTTATATAGAAGACCAGCATTACAATTATACGGTGATGCTGCAGAACACCAATACCTACGAGGAATATACGCTCAGAAACAGCGAAGGACAGAGCATTTCCTTCTCGCCTGATCCTTCTTACCGCCTGGGGCCTTATCTGGGCTGGCGATGGGTGTTTCTGGGTTATACGTTCGACCTGAAGCACATTAATTTCAGGAATAACCACACTAATAAAAAGGAGTTTGACCTGAGCCTCTACAGCAGTCTGCTGGGAATAGACCTGTTCTGGCGACAGACGGGAAATGACTATCATGTTCAGCGGATGAATCTGGGTGAGCACATCGATTGTGCCCCTATCCGCAAGGCTCCTTTCGACGGTTTCAAATCGAGCATCAAGGGATTCAATCTTTATTACATCTTCAACCATCGCCGCTTCTCTTATCCTGCCGCCTATTCGCAGAGTACGGTGCAGCGGAGAAGTGCCGGTTCCATGCTTCTGGGAATCGGTTACACGGAGCATGAACTGGAGGTGAACTGGGATAAACTGACCAATCTTGTAGATGAAAAGCTGAATAAAAATCTGACAAACGGGGGAACTCCGGAAGCCAAGATAGACAGTTCGCTGATGTTCAGCAAGGTGAAATACAGCGATGTGAACGTAACCTGCGGCTATGCTTACAACTGGGTTTTCGCCAAGAACTGGCTCTTCAATGCTTCGCTCTCGGTAGGTGTGGCTTACAACAGCTCGAAATCGGATAATGAAAGGGAACATCTGGACATTACCAACTTCAGTTTCAAGAATGTGAACCTGGATGGAATAGGCCGCTTCGGTATTGTGTGGAACAACACGCATTGGTACGCGGGCGCCAGCACCATCATCCATTCCTACAACTATAAGAAAAAACAGTTTTCTACCAACAATTCGTTTGGCTCACTCAATATTTATGTGGGTGTGAACTTCGGCAGGAAACGTCATCATTAACATATAAAAAGAGAAGAGATGAAAATATTTACGAAAATGGCAGCTGTCGTGCTGGCTTGCGTGCTGGCTGTTCCGGGAGAAGCCAGGGTGAATGTGGTTTATCAGCGGCAGGACAGTCTGCGGATTGTAGGACTGCTGCAGCAGGCAAGGGCGATGAAGAAGAAACCAGCCAGTTGGATGCTTTGGTTCGGCAAGCAGATGGTGGGCGTTCCTTATGTGGGCGGCACGCTGGACCGAACGAAGGAAGAGGTGCTCATCGTGAACACCCGTGAGCTGGACTGCACCACATACGTAGAGATGGTAACGGCGCTCACCCTATGCGCCAAGAAGAATGAGACTTCTTTCTCGGCTTTCTGTGAACATCTCCGGAATGTGCGTTATGTGGGCGGAGAGGTTTCCTATGTGAAGCGCCAGCATTATTTCACGATTTGGATGGATGCAAACGAGCGCGAGGGAATCGTGAAGAATATTGCGCCCAATCCTCCTTTCTCGGCCGTTCAGACCGTGAACATCAACTGGATGAGTACGCATGTTTCGAGCTATAAGATGCTTAAGGCTCATCCGGAATGGAAATCGGGAATCAGAAAACTGGAACAGAGTGTGAACGGCAAGCGTTACCGTTATGTTCCGAAGGGCAAGATTGCCAACACGGCAGTTTTCCGCAACGCTATTCATGATGGTGACATTATCGCCATCATTACCAACAAAAAGGGTCTCGACACAACCCACATCGGTATTGCCTCCTGGCACAAAGACGGATTGCATCTGCTCAACGCCAGCAGCATTCACAAGAAGGTGATTGATGAACCGATGACACTTTATACTTACATGCATAAACATCCGGTGCAAATAGGAATCAGGGTTTGCAGAGTTCAGTAAAAAAATATTAGAAAAAGAAAAGATAAATGGAAGAGAAAAAGAATTTTGAAGCTGTCTTCAAGGAAGATCTTTATCAATATCTGCTGGGTATTGATAAGGTAGACGCTCATTTGCCGGAAGCTCCGGATTTGGAAGAGCTGTGGCAGAAAGTAGGCGAGAGTTATCTGCCTGATGCGATTCGCGAGTTTGCCAAATATCCTACGGTTTCATTGGGTTGGATCATGTATGTAGGAATGGCGCTTGCCAAGTATTGGGATGAGGATTGGGAACTCTACAGCAAGGTAGAGAATCATTATGAATATCTTCGTGACAGAATAGATTTCGACCACATGGATGATTACATCTGCTCAATGCCAGCAGCATCCACAAAAAAGTGATTGATGAACCCGCTGCATTATCTGCTTCCTGTATGTCTGATGAGCCTGCTTCCTGTGAAAATAAGTTCTCCTCGCTTGAACATAACACGCCATATATTCCATTGTAATTATACTTTTCTGCATAATATGCCACTCTTACCGCAAGCTCATAATCTATGCCAACCGTTAATTCTTCATTATAACAGCCTGTATACACAAGTATGCTTTTCTCAATGACCACACCATATACATTCATCTTAAAATAGTCAATTATGTTATTAAAATCTATTTCTCCGTCAGGCACATTTTCTCCAAATATAGCCATACCATAATCCAGCAGGAAATCATTTTCCGTAATTATCTGTCTTATCTCTTCCTCACTTGTTACATTTTCATCATGACCAGTATCAGCAGTATTGCGGAAGCCGGCAACAGGAAGACAGGGAATACCTGAAACCATTTGTAGGGG
>ENA-UEPD01001629-UEPD01001629.1-human-gut-metagenome-genome-assembly--contig:-NODE-1629-length-11524-cov-4.560321_pt1 | contig 11524 bp, 8 predicted proteins | sample MGYA00242895_ERZ507906 | MGnify/ENA primary metagenome ERZ507906 (study PRJEB26167, sample SAMN06115416) | human gut metagenome | host: Homo sapiens | place: China:Guizhou | collected 2015-03-03... | reverse complement strand
CCACCTTCGGCGACTCGCTGCGCACCGCCTTGCCTGTCTTATCGGCAGAGAACGACTGCATACCGCCGTCACCGTCCATATTCTGCGCCATCGGGTAGGATGCGGCTGCAACCGGTGTCGCGTAGACAGCGATCAGAAGGAACAGCTCAAGTCCACGAAGTCCAAAGGTGTAAGCGATCGCGATGATGATCGCCGGAAGGATAAACAGCTTGCAGGTAAGCGTTGGAACCAGATATTTGAGGTTTTTCCGGATTGCCTTAAACTGTAAGGTTCCACCGAGCACATAGATCGCTAACGGAGAAGTCATATTGGAGAACGCTGCGATCGGGGTCACAAGACTTCCCGGAACACTGCTCCCGAGGAAAAAGAAGATCAGACCCACGATGGCACCCTGCAGGAGCGGATTCGCTGCCACCGCCTTCAGTGTCTTCTTAATATCTGATTTTCCCTCTCCGTTGAACATTTCAAGAATAAATACCGATGTGGTATTGTAGATCGACACAACGACCGTAACCATCATAGCCGCGATCGATGCCGCTGAATCTCCGAATACCGCGATCGTGAGCGGCAGTCCGAACAGAACAAAGTTGCTTCGGAAGATCGCCTGGATGATAACGCCTCTTCTGGGGTTTTCCTTTACGATCTTCGGAATGATCACGATCAGGAGCGCTTCCACGATCAGGATACTTGCACCCGTGAAGATCAAAAGCAATGGTCTCGGAAGCGACTCGGCATCGGCTTTATAAATATTGTAGAAGGTCATAAACGGATAAAATACCCGGAAGACCATCTGGTTCAGCTTCTGTAAAAATTCCTCTTTCACAACTCCTCTGATCTTCATCGTATATCCGAGCGCCAGATAACAGAAGAACGGGATGACCGCATTAACCGCGACTAAAAAACTCTCCATACATCGTTTGTCCTCTCACAGCTGTTCTTTCGACCGCTATTTCTCTGAATACGATCTACAGGCCAGCTGCGTCCTTTCTTTTTTGTCATCTCCCTGAGCTGTCAGGAAATGCGTATTTGTGTAACCCTTTCAACATCCCCATATCAAGACTTTTCTCTATATTGAAATTCCCAGCACTTCATCCTTTTTCGACGATGCCAGAATTTCTGTACTGCAGTCAAATGCGTATTCCCCATTCATCTCCATGGAATATTTGATTCTTAGAAGAATGGACTCTTCGTCCTCCTCAACTTCAAGCAGGGAAGTCGTGATCCCCATCAGGAACAGTCCCATCGGCGTCCGGTAGTTTGCTGTCGTCCGTCTTCCGGGTTCAAAGATCATGTGGCTCTCCACAAGTCCGCGTTTCATGACCTCGATCCGGTTCTCCATCACTTTCACCGTATTGTGGGTCGGTGTGCCCGTCTCGTCAAGCGACTCATCATAGATCAGATACTGCTTGCCGTTTTTCACATAATACGTCCCCGGGGTGATCATCTCGACCGTGTCCTCTTCCTCACCGATCGTCTGTACCCCCCGGACACGGACTAAAATATCCTTTGTCATGTAAATCTCCCCTGATATATCATTTTGAACGGTCCGCACGGCTTCAGGCACGGACCGCTGTGAACATTTTTATCTCTCATATCTCCGAAACGCGTGATCGATCAGATCGTCGATCAGCTGTCTCTTGTCTACACCTCTTGCCTCCCACAACATCGGATACATGCTGATGGCGGTGAAGCCCGGAAGTGTGTTGATCTCATTGAATACGACCGTTCCGTCTGCTTTTACGAAGAAATCCACGCGGGATAAGCCGTAGCCGTCCACTGCATTAAAGATCTTAACGGCAGCCTCACGGACACGCTCTGTGGCTCCGTCAGGAAGCTCCGGGTCAACGACGGTCTTGGACTCCGCATTGTAGTATTTCGCGTCGAAATCATAGAACTCAGCCGCTGCAAGGATCTCACCCACGCCGGAGGCTTTCGTGGAATCACCGTCACCGAATACGCCGCACTCGATCTCACGGCCCACGATCATCTCCTCAACGAGGATACGGCGGTCATTGTCAGCCGCTTCCTTTAAACCGGTAATCAGCTCTTCTCGGTTGTCTGCTCTTGTAACACCTCTGGAGGAACCGGCGTTAGACGGCTTTACAAATACCGGATATGGGATCTCTTTTTCGATTTTCGCGATAACCGCATCCATATCCTTTAATTCCGCTTTCATAACGGAAACGTAAGCTGCCTGACAGATGCCGAGTCCGCTTACCATGCGCTTTGTGGAAAGCTTATCCATCGATACCGCGGAAGCGAGAACGCCGCAGCCGACGTACGGGATCTTCGCAAGCTCAAGGATTCCCTGTACGGTTCCGTCCTCACCGTAGAGACCGTGAAGGACCGGGAATACCACATCCACCGGAATCTTCTCAAAAGATCCGTTCTCTGTGACGATCAGGCATTTCTCCTTTGCGTCGGGAGACAGCACCGCCCCAGCTTTTGACTCTCTCCAGGTATCATCTTTGACCTGGCTTAAGGAGTCCACCTTTACCCAGTGTCCGTCCTCCGTGATCCCGACGAGGATCACATTATATTTCTCCTCATTGATATTTGCTGCCACATTCTGTACAGACATACAGGATACTGCATGCTCAGATGACTGTCCGCCAAACAGGACAACGATATTTTTCTTTTCCATGATGTTTTTTTTGATTCCTCTCTGATTTTCTATTCAAGTCGAACGTCCGTGAGATTTGGCGCGTGATCCCGGTCAGCAAAGCCGGCAGATTCCTTACAGGACCACTGTGCACCCGAATCATTTACCCCGATGCACTGGCACTGGACGGGCTGTTTTGACATGTTATCGTTTAGATTATAGCACAACTGGTAATAATTACAAACAGGAAATAACATTTGCCTCTGACATAAAAAGTAAAAAGCAAAGAAGGTGTATCTATGAAACGAACCTGTAAGCTCAGTCTCTCTTTCCTGTGTTTTTTGATCTGTTTTCTTCTTTCCATGTCCGGCATCCGGGCGCGGGACGAGGCTCTGGCGGCGGATATTGCCCCAAAGATCCTGCGGTTCCATGTTCTCGCGAACAGTGATTCCGCCAAAGACCAGGCGTTAAAGCTTCGGGTGAAGGATCTTCTTCTGGAAAAGATCCGGGACGGGGCCGCCGCGGGTCAGATCGCCGGAAAAGAGGAGCTGAAAGCATATATCCTGTCTGAATCTTCCACACTGGAAGCCGCTGCAGAAGACTTTATCCACAGCTTCGGGTATGATTACGGTGTACATGTGGGGATCGAGACCTGCAGGTTTCCGGTGCGCACCTACGGGGACATGACATTTCCCGCCGGGATGTATGAAGCCGTCCGGGTGACCATCGGGAACGGTGCCGGGCACAACTTCTGGTGCGTTCTGTACCCATCCTTATGCTACACGGACAGCGTTCATGCGTCGATGCCGGAGGAATCGAAGGAAATGTTGAAAAATCTGATCCCGGAGGACGATTTTCAGTCGCTGCTAAAGGCAAGACCGGCCTGTTTCCTGAAAAGCACCAGCCCAGCGGCCACTGACGAACACACTTCCCATACAGCTACCGCCTCTGCAGCCACCCCTAATAATACTGCCAAAACTTCGGGTAAAAAAAGTGAGCAGGAAACATCTTCCCTGCCCACTGTGAAAGTCCGTTTTCGGATCGCTGAACTATTTTCAGCGCATCTGCAGCTTACTGACTAAGGCTTAAATTTCCCTTAACCGCCCAGTCATAGGTCTCCATCGCCTGGAACAATGAGAGGTCTCCGGTCTTCACCGCGATCTCCTTTGTCTTTAAGGAGTTCTGCTGCTGCATATACTCAAGGCGTCCGATGGTTCCTAACTGCCATTTTCTCTCGGCAGTCTCCATCTTCGTCTTTTCCAGCTCGTAAGCTGCCTTTGCTGTCTGGAGCTCGTTTCTCTTCTGGAGAACGTCGTTGTAAAGGTTTACGAGGGAGGACGCGACTTCTTCCTTCTCCTGCTTGATCGTGCGCTGTAAGTTCTGGTACTCGACGGAGCCTGCGTCCTTGTTGTCGAGATCCAGCACGTTGTATCGGATCGTAAAGTTGTTGTCCTGCGCCGCCTGTTTGTCCTTCTCCGGGTTCATTCCGTCGATCCTTGTGAGATCAGCTGCCGGGACATCCTTGATCTCCGGCTTTGCGTCATACTTCCATCCGAGCATCGTGCAGAGGGTCTGACGGAGCTTCTGCTCACTGGATGTCAGTGTCAGTTTCGTTGCCTGGGTGGACTCCAGCTGCTGTCTCGCGGAAAGGACCTGGCTCTGGGTCGCAAGACCGTTGGCTGCCTGGTTCTGGGTGGACTGGTAGACTGCCTCTAAGAGTGTGAGTCCGCTCTCTAAGCTCTCCTCGTTGAGCTTTAACTGCTTGTAGCCGATCATGGCGCTCTGGGCGCCAGCGGTCAGCGCCGCGCGGGTGCTGTCCACAAGCTTGATATGCATCTGCTCCGGGGATACCTGTTCCAGGCTGTCGCCCTGCAGTGCGATCGCGTCTGCCTGGTAGTCCATGAGTTCTGAACTGTAATAGAGCTGTGCGTAGTTTGTCGGAGTCATTGCCGGAACTTTACCGATCATCTCTTTGGCTGCGTCAAGAGAGCCTTTCAGTGTACTTGCCGTATCCGCAAGCTCTCCCGAACTATCCAGTAATTTTGATTTCAGCTTCACGACATCCTTTGCTGCGTCCTTCTTATCGGAATATGTCTCTTTCACTGTCTTAAACGTCGGGCTGTAGACCTCAACAAGCTTCCCGATCTCGTCATATTCCAGCATGTTATCCGCGAGCTTCTTCATCGTCGCGTCATCGTACTCATTTCCCGGCTGGGATATAAATCCGTTCTCATCCGCAACACCGGTCGCCTGAACCGCCTTCGTCGCTGCGAAAGCGTTCACAGGCGCTGCCGCAAGCGCAAGCGCAAGTGCTGCCGGAATCACACGTCCTGTCAAATTTCTTTTCATTCTGATTCTCCTTTAGCTCTGCGATGAGGAACCGATATCGAGAAGTCCCTCAAGCGCCCACTGATAGTTTTCGATTGCTCCTGTAAGGTCGAGCTTTGCCGCTGTGTGGGATGCCTCACTGGAAAGCCATGCGGACTCCGCCTGGAGGTATTCCTGGCGGCTCATCATTCCGAGGGCATTTTTCCTGTCAGCAGCTGCCTTGTCGGTCTTTGCGGCTCCGTAAAGCGTCTCAGATGCCTCGTAGGCTTTCTGTTTCTGCTTTACGTCCTGGTACATAAGATCCAGGGAAGAACGGATAGAATCTTCCTGGTCCTTGATATTTCTGGCTTTCTTTACTGCTCCGCCGGAGGAACTGGCCTTTGCCATTCTTGTATCATACAGCGTATAGTTCATCTCGATGGCCTTCGCCTCGTCCTTCTTCGGATCGAAGGAATCGATCACCGTGAGATCCGGTTCCGGAACCTTTGTAATCTCCGGGTCCGCGTTGTACTCCCAGCCTAACATCGTGATCAGCGTCTGCTTCTGGCTGTTCAGACTGGATGCCGCCTGAAGCGCACTTCCGTTTGCGGAATTTAAGGCATCTTCTACGGTCAGAACATCTTCCGTTGACATCATTCCGAGATCTTTTTTCTTCAGTGCCGCCTCATAATTCTGCTTTGCGATCTCCTGATTTAAGACAGCAATATCATACTGATCCTTTAATGTCTCATAAGTGCGCATCGCTTCCCTTGCGGTTTTTGTCTTCTCATTTCTCGCGATACGAAGTCCGCGGAGTGCAGAGGAACCACCGGCTCCCTTTCCCTTTGCGGCATCCTCCAGCTGCTGTGCGTATGCCCGCAGAGCATGCATATTTGCTTTATATCCTTTATACACGTCGCGGGATACTGTCTCGTCATACTGAACATCATTCGCATCCCGCTCCATTTCATCCGCCTCCGCGCGGAGATCCGCCGCCAGCGCTGACATCTGGTCCTTTGTAAGGCCCGTGGATCCGCCCGGATTGTAATAATACTTCTGCAGCTGGTTCTGATAATCCGTATTATACCTCTCGATCAGTCCCGGGAGCTCCCAGTATTCCAGGGTATTGTCCTTAAACTTTTCAAGCGCTGCTTCGTCATATTCTGTGACCGCGACATCCTTCGTCGCAGCTAACGCAGGAATTCCGGTACCCGCTGCCGCCAGGGAAAGACTTCCCATAAAAACGGCTGAGAGCACGGTCAAGCCTGCCTTTTTCCATTGATTCTGTCTCATAGGTTTCCCTCCATCTATGAGCATAACGATTTCATCGCAGAAACGCAATAACGTTTCTCTTACATTTTCTTTTCAAATACGGCAATCCGGTGGCAATTTTTATCCCCTGGCTGCCGCCTCCAAAAGCAGGAAGCCCCGCAGAGCGTTCCGCATTCCGGCTGACCGCCTCCCGACCGGGCAGCGGCCGTCTCTTGCAGGCTCTGCAGGGATCCGCTTTCAATGTTCAAAGCTTTAATCTACGTCAATGATCTCTTTCTTATCCTGATTCTTTCCGCTCATGATCACATAGAAGACCGGAAGAACAAGAAGTGCCATCGCTGTAGAGACGATCAGTCCACCGACATCCACAAGTGCGAGTCCCTGCATCGTCTTACCGGCATTTCCGTAAGCCGCCGCCATCGGGATCATTGCCACGATCGTCGTGAGTGTTGTCATGAACATCGGGCGCATACGGGTCGCGCCGGCTTCAATGACCGCCTCCTTAAAGTCCATCGTTGCCCGGTACTGGTTCGCCGTATCGACGTACAAAATACCGTTGTTTACTACTGTTCCGACTAACATTAAGAAGCCTAACAGGGAAGTCATGCTGATCGGGCAGTCCACTAACCATAAGAACAGGAAGGAACCGATCAGGGCGAACGGGATCGTCGTCATCACCATGATGGAGAACTTTGGTGACTCGAACTGTGCAGCCATTACAACAAATACAAGGAATACGGCTGTGGCGATCGCCTGTCCCAGGGACGCAAACTCTTCGTTCATCATCTTTGTGGATGTGTTTTCCTGCATGGAGATCGTGCCGGATAAGTGCTTATCGATCACATCCTTCTGGATCTTCTGTTTTGTCGTGCTGTCCGCGCCCTCTGTCAGTGTACCGGTGATGGTCACCTGATACTGCTTATCGCTCTTTGTGATACTCTGCGGGCTGTCCTTGAAGCCGATATCCGCGATATCCATAAGGGCTACGGATCCGCCGGTCGCTGTCGGAAGAACGATTCCCTGGAGCTTATCGATCGTATCGTACTCATCATCCGCGTACTCAACCTTTACATCGATATCATTTCCGTCAACATTCAGGGTCGTTGCCGTCGTTCCGCTGACCATCATGTATACCTGGGAAGCAACGGCGGTCGGGGAAAGTCCCTCCGCTGCCGCCTTGACCGGATCCACATTGATCTTTACAAGGGGAGCACTGTTTTCAAGGGAAGAGTGGATGTTTGTCGCATCCGGGCGTTTCTGGAGCTCGGAAACGATCTCATCCGATGCTTTCTTTAAGTCATCGTACTGTGTGCTGACAAGAATATATTCGAGATCCTCCGCATTTCCCATGGACATCCCACTGCCCAGAGAGCTCTGGCTTTCCAGACTGACCGAACAATCCGACCATTTCTGCATATCGCGTTTCCATTCCTTGAGCACCTGATCCGTCTTTCTGCCTCTGTCATCCTTTAAATATGCCGTCAGGGTCGCTCCGCTTCCGCCCATATTCATGGAAAGTCCGGAACTTCCGTAGGAGAGCATGTAGGAATCAAGATCCGGATCCTGAGTCACATAGTTCTCTGCTCTCTGGAGGATCTTATCGACCTCCTCGATCTTAAGACCCGGCTGGGTCTCAATCGTCACTGCGATCGTTCCCTGATCATCTGCCGGCATAAGCTCTGTCTTTAACTTTGTCGCAAGGAACAGGGAGAAGATCACAAGCACAACGGCGGTTCCCATGACCATCGCTTTTTTCTTTAAAAGCTTCTCCATCAGGGAACGGTATCCATTCTGCAGAGCTCTCATGATGCCGGATGCCGGGGTATTTTCCTTCTCCTTCGGACGGTAGTACACGTAGCAGAGCGGTACAAGCGTCATCGCGGAGATCAGGGACGCGATCATACAGAATACGATCGTGAAGCCTAACGGCTTGAACATCTGTCCGCTCATTCCGGAGATCAGGGCTAACGGGATAAATACGACACAGGTCGTAACGGTACCGCCGATAATGGATTCCAGAACGGCTGCCGTACCATCGATCGCGGCTTTTCTCGTTTCAACAAAGCCACCGCCCTTATCCGTAAAGCGGAAGCAGCTTTCCAGAACTACGATTGAGTTATCAACCATCATTCCGACGCCGAGAACCAGACTCGACAGGGTGATGACGTTTAACGTAAAGCCCATGGTCTTCATGAGGATGAGGGCCGCTAAAATTGATACCGGGATGGAGGTTCCGACGATCAGGGATGCCTTGATATCCCCGAAGAACAGCCAGATGATGAACATCGCAATAATGACTGCCATGATCATGGTCTGGAATACGCTCTTTAAGGAATTGCTGATCTGATCACTGTAATCATTGACAACGACGTACTCCAGAGACGGATCCTGTGCTTTTAACGTTTGCATTGTCTCCTGGACTGCCTTGGAAACGGTAATGTGGTCGCTGTCCTGATTTTTCTTGACACCGATCGTCATCGTGTCTTTGCCGTCGTAACGTCCGATACTGTCCTTTGCCTCAACGGTATTGTAGATATTGGCAACATCTTCCATATAGATGATATTTCCGTTGCCCAGTGTGATCGGGATCTTCTTTAAAAGCTCCATCGTGTCAAAGGATGTTCCGGATGTCACGGAAAGATCCTTGTTTCCGACGGAGGTACTTCCGATCGGCATGGAAAAGTCCGCAGACTTTAAAGCCGCAATGATGGTATTCATGTTCACATGATACTGGCTTAATTTTTCCGGGATCAGCTCCGCCTTGATATAGGCCTCCTGACCACCGGATACGTCGACACTGGCTACGGAAGTCAGTTTTTCGATCTCTGGAACGATATCGTCATTTACATAGTTATAGAGGTTATCCACGCTGTCATTGTTGACCGCGAGGGTGATGGACGGCGTACTGTTGATATCCATCTCGATGATCGTCGGGGTATCGACATCATCCGGGAGATCCGACTTGATCCCATCCAGCTTTTTCTTTAAGTCATCGTAAGCTTTATCGATATCCTGGTCATAGTCATACTGGACCAGGACCATTCCGAAGTTTTCCGAAGACATGCTGGTGACAGAATCGACACCGGAAAGCGTTCCGATCTCATCCTCTATCTTACTGATCACAAGCTGATCCACGTCATCCGGGCTTGCTCCCGGGTAGACCGCGCTGACGATCAGCATCGGCATCTCCATTTCCGGGATCAGCTCAAGCTGGGATGAAAAGATCGAGCTGAGACCGAATACGATCAGGCAGAGCACAACAAGAACAGTTGTGACCGGCCGTTTTAAGACCTTTTTGGTAAGTCCCATGTTCCTTGTGCCTCCTTATTTTGCTGCCGTTTCCGCGGCTTCTGTAGTCTCTTCTGCTGTTGTCTCACTACTGTCTGTATCTCCTTCAGAGCTCTCCTCGCTGTCGGCTTCCGTTTCCTCGCCATCATCACTGCCCTGAATATTCACAGCGGCGCCGTCATAAAGCTCCTTGGACCAGCTTGTGATGACCTCGTCGTCGTAGGAAAGTCCGGAAACGATCTGAATCTTGTCAGAATCGATGAGTCCGTCTTCCACCGGAGTCTTTTTCGCCGTTGATGTCGCGGCATCATATGTATACACGTAAGCGTCTCCATTGCTGTAGTTCACACAGTCTGCCGGAACGACCATGACGTTGTCCGCCTTCTCCGCTGTCACATAAACCTTTACCATCGTTCCGCTGGCAAGTCCGTCCGCGTCCCCCAAGGTCGCTTTCACCTTGAAAAGTCCTGTGGACGCGTCCACCATGCTGCCGATCTCGGAGATCGCGCCGCTGTAATCCGTTCCGTTCTTCTCCACCGTCACAGGATCACCGATATTTAATCCCTTCATGACACGCTCCGACACGTTGAAGGTCAGTGTTTTTCCGCCTGCACCGGATACAACGCCTGCGACAGAACCGCCCGCAGACATATCATGCACCTGCACGCCAAACTGCTCTAAGACACCGGCGATCGGCGCGGTAACGACCGTGTTCTCGCTCTGGGTATCATAGTTTAATTTTGCGGAATCATACTGGAGCTTCGCCATGGACAGACCGCTTACCGCCTGCTCGTAGGCCTGAGCGGAAATATCCCCGCTCTCGTAGAGCGCCTTCATCCTGTTTACAGATGTCTGGGCATCATTTAAGGATACCTGAGTCGTATTTAACGTGATCCTTGCCGCGTCTAACTGCTTGTTGTCGATGCGGAACAGCTTCTGTCCCTTCTGTACGGTATCGCCCTGATTTACATAGACCTCCAGTACTTCTCCGCTTCCCTTCGGGATGATGTACACCTGATCGGCCGGTTCCACGGTACCTGTCAGTCCTGTGGAAAGTTCAATATTTCCTGTCTCCGGTGTCTGGACGACGACGGTCGGGTTCGGAACGGCCTCAATCGGCTCTTCTTTTTTCGTAAATCTTGTGAACATCAGGACTCCAAATGCGCCGACGCATACAAGCCCGATTACGATCTTACCTGCTTTCTTCATGGTTCCTCCTCATTTTCTGCAACCTGTTGCTTTTTGATCTCTCCTGCGGATTCTTTTCTTTCTTCCGGTCCGCATGTTCTGTTTCGCGGGCAGCTTTTCTATTCCTTACCGCTGCTCCTCTTCCCTGCTGTCTGATCTATATGCACATATGCCATAGTGGAGCATACGGATATGGCGTTTGTAATACTCAGAAGCTTCCTCTTTCTTCTCCCCGTCACGGAAAAAGCGCTTGAGCGACATCATAAATACAACCATATGCATTTCGATCAGCTCATTTAAAGCCTCCCTGCTGATCGGCTCTTTGTCCTGATCGATATTTTCATATAATAGCTTCATAAAGCTCTGATTCTCCCGGCATACCTGCGGGTCATACTCCGGATCACCCCTGAAAATATCCATGAACTTTGCGCTCTTGATCAGATTCTGAAAAATATTGATCAGACCTGCCCGCTCCATAAGATCCAGTCCGCGGTCGAACACATTCTCAAGCATATCCCAAAGGTCGCCTCCGTTTTCCCGGAGCCGCTCGATATAGTTGTTAAAATGCTGTTCTGCCTGGGCGTAGATCAGCCACTTCAACAGATCCTGCTTATCTTCAAAATATGTATAAAAACTTCCTCTTGATATATTCGCGTCGTGAACGATCCGGTTGATCGACGCCTCCTCCAGAGGCACTCTTATAAACTCCTTTGCCGCTGCGATTCGAATTGCTTCAATTTTCTCTTTCGGAAGCCGCAGAAACCGCTCGGTCGGCATAATTCCATCTCCCTTCTGTCGAAATCAGGTATATATTTCTGACTCTTTCCTTCTTTTGTAAAAAGTGACAACCTGTCAACATTATAGTGA
>ENA-UEPD01001620-UEPD01001620.1-human-gut-metagenome-genome-assembly--contig:-NODE-1620-length-11593-cov-6.555749_pt1 | contig 11593 bp, 9 predicted proteins | sample MGYA00242895_ERZ507906 | MGnify/ENA primary metagenome ERZ507906 (study PRJEB26167, sample SAMN06115416) | human gut metagenome | host: Homo sapiens | place: China:Guizhou | collected 2015-03-03... | reverse complement strand
GAACCTCCACCGAGTTGCCCCGATTAGAACCTGAATCTAACGCGTCTGCCAATTCCGCCATATCCGCATATTCTGTTGTGTTCGTGAGCTGTGCCGCTCGGAACGATAGTTATTATACCAGATATACGAAGAATGTCAAGCATTATTTTTAATTTTTCTCGACAAAATTTTGCTTGAAAATTGATGCATTCTGAATGGCGGCTGCAGGGCGAAATTTTTGCCAAAGTGTGATACAATAAACAGGACGCGCTGGGAGGGTGTCCTGCGCGCAGACTGAGAAAACGAGGGAAATGCAGAATGTTCAATATCATTATTTTCCTGCTGGGAGCAGGCATCATGTTCTTTATGGCTCTGCGCAGTGTGCTGGCACGGCGCAGGCTGTGCACGCAGGGGCAGAAGGTCACAGCCACGGTGGAGGGCACCGTGCGGAGCCGGGATGGCGGTGCCTATGTGCTGGCCTTTACCACCGCAGGCGGCAGCCATCGGCTGCACTACCCGAAGCCTGCGCGGGGCAAGAGCTTTGCGGTGGGGGATACCGTCACCTTATATTATGACCCCGACGACCCGGAGAAGATGTACGTGGAAGGCGACCGGGCCACGCTGGGAGCCGAGGTGTTGTATACCGTGATAGGTGTGGCCCTGCTGGTGCTGACCGTGGGCATTGCCCGCTGAAAGGGGAAAAGAGGATGAAACTGGAACATTTTGGCATGGCTGAGCCGGGCGACTGCCGTCTGGTATTCACAGCCGGTGCCGAGGAACTGGCGGCAGCCGTTGCACAGGTGCAGGCGGAGCCGGACGCGCCGCAGGAAGAGGACGGTCTGCTGACTGAGGCGGTGAATCGCACCATTCTTGGCGGCTTTTCGGCGCTGTATGAGCAGCTGGTGCAGGAGTACCATGTGGTGCCGGTGACCGACCCGGATTTTGAATTGCTGGCGGTGAACCGGGCCGAGGGCTTCCGGGCGGGGGCGCAGTTCTACGCGCTTCCGCCGCTGGAAGTGGGAGCATACACCGGTTTCGTGCAGCCCATTGAGCCGCACCCCATCCGGCAGCTGACCATTGAACTGGAGATTAACCGTCACCACGGCGACGAAGAACGTGCAGCCGATGCAGCGGGCAAGGCGGCGCTGCGGCAGCAGGTGGCCCGCGAGATCTGGGCACAGCGCTGTGCCCAGGCTGAGCAGCGGGCACGCAAGGAGCTGGTATGGCAGCTGGGCGATGCAGTGAAAGGCCCGCTGCCAAAGCAGCTGGTGGGCGGTAACTATTTTGCCGAGCAGCGCCAGTTCAACCTGAGCCTGCAGGCCAATGGCATCAACTTTGACCAGTTCCTTAAAGTGCGCGGCCAGACGGTGGAAGAGTTCCGTGCATGGCTCCACGCGCAGGCAGAGCGCAAGCTGCGCAGCTGGCTGGGGCTTCTGCTGGTGGCAGAAAAGGAGGGCCTTGCACCCACGGACGCCGAGGTGGAAGCAGCCGCTGCCCACTGGGATGCCAAGCTGGACGGCGAGCGCACCTTCCCCGCCAACGATGCACGCAAGGTGCGCCAGCGTCTGGCCCGGGAGAGGGCGGAGCAGTTCATTGTGGAGCACTCTACCCTCACGCCGCCGCCCGATGAACCCATCGTGCAGAAAGTTGAAAGCAAATAATAACAAAAAGGAGCGATGCAGCGCATCGCTCCTTTTTGTTATTATTATCAGGAACTCTCAGGTCTCCACGCCCTCGAACTGGCTGTTGTAGAGCTTGGCGTAGAAGCCGTTTGCAGCAAGCAGCTCGTCGTGGCTGCCCTGCTCCACAATGTGGCCGTCCTTCATCACAAGGATGACGTCCGCCTCGCGGATGGTGGAAAGGCGGTGCGCCACAATAAAGCTGGTACGGCCCTGCATCATGCGGGCAAAAGCTTTCTGGATACGCACCTCGGTGCGGGTATCAATGGAGGATGTTGCCTCGTCCAGAATCAGCATCGGCGGCAGGCAGAGCATCACGCGGGCGATGCACAGCAGCTGTTTCTGGCCCTGACTGATGTTGCCGCCGTCCTCGGCGATAACGGTGTCGTAGCCCTCGGGCAGGCGGCGGATAAAGCTGTCTGCATGGGCGGCTTTGGCTGCTGCCACGATCTCTTCAAGGCTTGCGTCCGGCTTGCCGTAGGCAATGTTTTCCCGCACGGTACCGGCCCGCAGCCATGTATCCTGCAGCACCATGCCGTAGCTGCCGCGCAGGGAAGCGCGGGTCACATCCCGGATGTCGGTGCCGGACACCTTGATGGAACCGCCGTTCACATCATAGAAGCGCATGAGCAGGTTGATGAGGGTGGTCTTGCCGCAGCCGGTAGGGCCGACGATGGCAATGCGCTGGCCGGGCTTTACGTCGAGGGAAAGGCCCTCGATCAGCGGGCGGTCGGGCAGGTAGCGGAAGGAAACATCCTCCAGCTGCACATGGCCGTCCGGCTGCAGCACGGAGGCGTTCTCGACTTCCGGCACCTGATCGTCGGCATCCAGCAGCTCGAACACGCGGGCGGCGCAGGCCAGAGCATTCTGCAGCTCCGTCACCACGCCGGAGATTTCGTTGAAGGGCTTGGTGTACTGGTTAGCGTAGCTCAAAAACACGCTCAGCTGGCCGATGGTGATGCCGCCCCGCACCGCGTACACGGCACCCACAAGGCCCACGCCTGCGTACACGATGTTATTCACAAAGCGGGTGGCGGGGTTGGTCAGGCTGGAAAAGAAGATGGCCTTCAGGCTCACGTCCTGCAGACGGCCATTCACCTCGTCAAAGGCGGTAAGGCTCTCGGCCTCGTGGCCGAAGGCCTGCACCACCTTCTGGCCCTCGATCATCTCGTTAACCAGCGCGGTCTGCTCGCCGCGCACGGCGCTCTGGCTCTGGAAGTAACCATAGCTGCGCTTGGCAAGGAAGCTTGCCACCACGAGGCTCAGCGGGGTGATGCACACCACCACCAGCGTGATGGGCACATTCTCGCTGAGCATGAACAGCAGGGTGCCGAGGATGGTCAGAACGCCGCTGAACAGCTGTGTAAAGCCCATCAGCAGGCCGTCCGCAAAGGTATCCACATCGGCCACCATGCGGCTGACGATATCGCCGGAGGGGTGGCTGTCGAGGTAGGAAAGCGGCAGGGTCTGAATTTTGCGCAGGGCTTCGTTGCGCAGGTCGCGGCTGACAAGGAAGGTGATGCGGTTGTTGCACACGCTCAGCAGCCACTGTGCAAGAGCGGCCACACCGGCAACCACCAGCACCTCGATGATAATGCGCATCACACCGCCAAAATCTACGGCACCCTTGCCCAGCATCATATCAATGGCGCTGCCGCAGAGGATGGGGATATACAGCTGTGCGCCCACGCTCACAGCGGCCACCACAAGGCTGCACACCACAAACAGGGAATAAGGTTTGATTTTGCCCAGAACACGGGTCAAGGTGGCCTTGCGCTGCTGCGGGGTCAGCTTTGTTTTTGCTTTTGCACTCATTTCTGCGCATCCCCTTTCTTGAACTGGCTCTCGTAGATCTCCTCGTAGACGGAGCAGGTCTGGCGCAGCTGGTCGTGGGTGCCGATGCCCACCAGATGGCCGTCGTCCAGCACCAGAATTTGATCCGCGTGCTGCAGGCTGGCGGCGCGCTGGCTCACGATGAACACGGTCAGGCTGCCGGGCAGAGCAGCCAGTGCCTTGCGCAGGGCGGCATCGGTGGCGTAGTCCAGTGCGCTGGCGCTGTCGTCAAGGATCAGAATTTCCGGCTTGCCCACAAGGGCGCGGGCGATGGTCAGGCGCTGCTTCTGTCCGCCGGACAGGTTGCGACCGCCCTGCTCCACAGGCTCGTCCAGCCCAAGGGGCTTGGCTTTGACGAACTCTGCAGCCTGTGCTGTTTCCAGTGCGGCCCACAGGTCCGCATCGGTGGCATTCTTGTTGCCCCACAGCAGGTTGGAGCGGATGGTGCCGCCAAAGAGCTGGGCCTTCTGCATGACCATGGCTGCCTTGCCGCGCAGTTCTTCACGGGGATAGTTCCGGGCATCGCGGCCCATGATCTCCACCGTGCCCTCGGTGGCATCGTAGAAGCGGGGAATCAGGTTGACAAGGCTGGATTTGCCGCTGCCGGTACCGCCGATGACACCAATGGTCTGGCCGCGCTTTGCAGTGAAGCTGATGTCGGAAAGGCTGGGTGCACCGGCACCCGCATAGGTCAGGCTTACATGCTCAAAGCGCACGGCATCGCCGGATTTTTCGGCGGGCACCTCGCCCAGAAGCTTTTCCGGGAAGGCCATGCCGGGCGTGGTGTCCAGCACAGCCTGCACGCGGCCTGCGCAGGCCAGCGCCTTGCTCACCTGCACGATCAGGTTTGCCAGCTTGACCAGCTCCACAAGGATCTGGTTCATGTAGTTCACCAGCGCGATCACGTCGCCGGAAGCCATGCCACCCACATTGATCTCAATGCTGCCCACATATAGCAGTGCCACAATGGCAATGTTGATGAGCACATAGGTCAGCGGGTTCATCAGGGCAGAGATATGGCCTACATGGAGCTGCATCTTGGTCAGCAGGTCGTTGGCATTCTCAAAGCGCTCTACCTCGCTCTTTTCCTTATCAAAAGCGCGCACCACGCGCACGCCGGTCAGGTTTTCGCGGGTCAGGTCCAGCACCCGGTCAAGGCGATTCTGTACCGTCTTGTACAGGGGCCGGGTAGCAGCCATGATGCCGAACACCACCACGCTCAGCAGCGGGATGGTCACTACAAAGATCAGCGCTGCACGGGAATTCACCGTAAAGGCCATGACCATGGCACCGATCACCACGAACGGGCTGCGCAGGAACAGGCGTAAAAACAGGTTCAGGCCGCTCTGCACCTGATTCACGTCGCTGGTCATACGGGTGATCAGGGTGCTGGTGCCGAGGGTGTCCATCTCGGTAAAGCTCAGGGTCTGGATGTGCTCAAACAGGGCGTGGCGCAGAGCTGTGGAATAGCCCACGGCCGCCTTTGCGGAAAAATACTGTGCCGTCAGGCTGCAGGCAAGGCCGATCATGGCCAGCAGCAGCAAAATGCCGCACCGCACAAGAATATAGTGGAAGTCGTGGGCGGCAATGCCGATGTTCACGATATCCGCCATGACCAGCGGCACGAACAGGTCGAACGTGGCTTCCAGCATCTTGAAAAGGGGCGCAAGCACGCTCTCGCGCTTGTAGTCCTTCAGATAGCCTAGCATCTTGTTCAAGGCGATACTCCTTCTTTCTTGCTTTCTTGCATTATAAGGTTTATGAAATCCTACTTATTATAGCGTACAAAAACTTAAAAAGCCATAGAAAATGTTTTTATTGCAAAAGTGTGCTGAAAACCGCCGGGCAAAATGCCGAAAACGGTTGAAACCAGGGTGGGGGTATGCTACAATGATTTTAAATATTGCACAAAAGGGGAAACAGGAATGCTGATAAGTTTGGTCGTTCCGTGCTACAATGAGGAAGAATCACTTCCCATTTTTTATAAAGAGGCCAGCAAGATCGCACAGCAGATGGGAATATCCCACGGAGCAGATTTTGAGTTCATCTTTGTGGATGACGGCTCAAAAGACCGCACACTGCAGATCGCGCGGGAATTGCACCGGAAAGATGCCCGTGTGCGGTACATCTCCTTCAGCCGGAACTTTGGCAAGGAAGCAGGCATTTATGCCGGATTAAAAGCGGCAAAGGGCGATTATGTAGCAACGATGGATGCGGATCTGCAGGACCCGCCCTCGCTGCTGCCGGAAATGCTGGAGCTGCTGCTCTCCGGCGAATATGACTGTGCGGCCACCCGCCGCACCACACGCGAGGGTGAACCGCCCGTTCGCAGCTGGTTTGCCAAAAAGTTTTATCAGATCATCAATAAGCTCTCGGATACAGAGATCGTGGATGGAGCAAGAGACTTCCGCCTGATGAGCCGCAAAATGACTGATGCCGTGCTGAGCATGGCGGAATATAACCGCTTCAGCAAGGGCATTTTCAGCTGGGTCGGCTTTAAAACAAAGTGGATCGACTACAAAAACGTAGAGCGTGTGGCGGGCACAACAAAGTGGAACTTCTGGGGTCTGCTCAAATATTCGATCGAAGGCATTGTGGGCTTTTCCACAGCTCCACTGCTGATGGCGGCGGGCCTTGGCCTTGCCTTTTGCGTATTGGCGTTTGTAGGCATCATAATCGTGGTGGTGCGTGCACTGATGTTCGGCGACCCTACTTCCGGCTGGCCGAGCCTTGTCTGCATCATCCTTTTGTGCAGTGGTGTGCAGCTGCTGTGTACGGGCATTGCGGGCGAGTACCTTGCCAAAACATATCTTGAAACAAAGCACAGACCAATCTATATTGCTGCTGAGACCGAAGAAGATCTGGACGCGGAATAAGGCGTTTCAGGAAAAATGTATTTTTAACGGGGTGCCAGAAGAAGCTGATCTGGCACCCCGCTTTTTTTGAGCAGGGAAAAATGGATACATACAGATAGGCGTTGTACCCAAAGCCATTTCCTGCTATACTAAAAACTGACTAGAAACTGGAAGAATGGTGAGCAGATGGCAAAAAGACAAGACGGCGGCATCCGGCTGCGCCCGGTGGGCACCCGCAAGCATCGGCAGAACGCTCCGGCCTACAGCCCGGCGGGCACCGGCTGCCCGGCCTTTGAGCAGGCAGTGGAAAATTTATATAAAGGCCAGAACGAAGAAAGCTTCTGGACGCTGATGGGCGCTTTGAACTATGCACTGGAAATGGAGACCCATGTTCTGGTGCCGCTGCGCACGGCACTGACGGTGCACAACACGCCTGCACCGTGGACGGAGCATCCGGTGCCCACGGCAAAGGCTAAGGACCTGCAGCTGTGGACCCTGCGCAACGAGAAGGGACGCACATGGCTGCCTATGTTCACCTCTGCAGCTGCGGCCTGCGCCGACCGCAGCACTTCTGCCCGGCCAATGGCAGATTACACCCTGCAGGATGCCATGGAGCTGGCCCTTTCCACTGAGGGGATCGACGGCGTGGTGCTGGACCCGTGGAGCCACTCGGCTACGCTGGACGGCGCTCTGCTCAACGGTTTGCTGCACGCGGGCCATACGCCGGAAGACCCCGGTGATGAGAAAGCGGATGCCGGAAAGGAAGCCGCCCGCAAGGGCAACTGGGCGCAGGCTGTGGAATGCTTTGAAAAAGCAGCCGAGCTTGGCAGCGCCATGGGACTTGCCCTGCTGGCAGACTGTATTTATAAGGGCCGCGGCACCCGCACGAACCGTGCCAAGGCCCGCCGCATGTGGAAGGAAGCAGCAGACAGCGGCGAGATCTTATCCAACATTGCACTGGGCGATGACTGCGCTGCCCGGGGCGACAATGGCCGGGCACTTTTGTATTACCGCCGTGCCCGCTCCAACGCAGCCCATATGCCGGATATCGAGTACACTCCGCAGGTGTGCCTGCGTGTGGCCCAGACCGAAACGCGCTACACCAGCCGCAAAAAGGCGCTGGCACTGGCCGCAGAAGCAAGGCAGGGCTTTGCCATCAAGGCCCGTGAGCACGAGCCGGACGCAGAGCAGTGGCTGGCCGAAGCCGACCAGCTCATCCGGGAACTGACCAGTGAACTGCCTACCCGAGCCACAGCTTACGACATGGAATCTTTACAATTGGACTAAAAAATCGTCATATCGGGACGGTAAGATATACTCGGAAATGATTTGAAGAGCTGCGCCCAAGATGCACAGCACCGGAGAGGAAACAGACAGTATGAGCAAAGTAATCGGCATCGATCTCGGCACGACCAATTCCTGCGTGGCAGTGGTGGAGGGCGGCAAGCCCGTGGTCATCACCAATGCGGAGGGTGAGCGCACCACCCCCAGCGTTGTGGCTTTCACGAAGGACGGTGAACGTCTGGTGGGCGGTGCGGCCAAGCGCCAGATCGCCACAAATTCCGGGCGCACCATCTCCAGTATCAAGCGCCATATGGGCAGTGACTACCGGGTGCACATCGACGGCAAAGACCTGACCCCGCAGGAGATCAGCGCCATGATCTTGGCCAAGATCCGCCGCGATGCCGAGAGCTATCTGGGCGAGCCGGTGACCGAAGCGGTCATCACGGTGCCCGCCTACTTCGACGACAGCCAGCGCAAGGCTACGCAGGATGCAGGCCGCATTGCAGGCCTGAACGTGCTGCGCATCATCAACGAGCCTACTGCTGCCGCTGTGGCCTATGGTTTGGATAACGAAGCGGCGCAGAAGATCCTCGTCTACGACCTCGGCGGTGGCACCTTTGATGTGTCCATCATCGAGATCGAGGACGGGACCTTTACAGTGCTTGCCACCGGCGGCGACACCCATCTGGGCGGTGACGACTTCGATCAGCGCATCGTGGAATATGCCGTGGCCGAGTTCAAAAAGTCGGATCGCATCGACCTCTCCCGCGACCCGGCAGCTATGGGCCGGCTGAAAGAGGAAGCCGAAAAGGCAAAGAAGGAGCTTTCTGCCGCGCCGTCGGCACAGCTGAACCTGCCCTTTATCGCAGTGGGCAAGGACGGCCCTCACCACTTGGATATTTCGCTTTCCCGCCCGCAGTTCGAAATGATGACCGGCGACCTGCTGGCCCGCACAGTGGCTCCCGTGCAGAATGCCCTGCGGGATGCAGGCATTTCTGCCAGCCAGCTGGGCAAGGTGCTGCTGGTGGGCGGCAGCACCCGGATGCCTGCGGTAGAGCGTCAGGTGAAGGAGCTGCTGGGCTGCGAACCCAGCCACAGCCTGAACCCGGACGAGTGTGTTGCCATGGGTGCGGCTGTGCAGGGCGGTCTGCTGCAGGGCGGCGGCAAGCTGGCCGGTGCCACCGGCGCAGCCGCGCAGGGCCTTGTGCTGATGGATGTGACCCCGCTGACCCTCTCCATTGAGACGCTGGGCGGCGTGGCCACCCCGCTGATCACCCGCAACAGCATGATCCCCACCCGCAAGAGCCAGATCTTCACCACCGCACGGCCCATGCAGACCAGTGTGGAGATCAACGTGCTGCAGGGCGAGCGCCACTTTGCCCGCGACAACAAGAGTCTGGGCAAATTCAAGCTCACCGGCATCCGGGCAAGCTTCTCCTCCAAACCGCAGATCGAAGTTACCTTCGATATCGACGTGAACGGCGTGGTGAAGGTGTCTGCCAAAGACCTTGGCACCGGCCGGGAGCAGAACATCACCATCACCGGCAGCACCAACCTTTCGGAAAATGAGATCCAGCGCGCCATGGCAGACGCTGCCGCCTACGAGGTCGAGGACAGCCGCCGCAAGGAGCGGCTGGACCTGCACAATCAGGCCGAGGTGCTGGCCTACAAGGTGGACGAGGCCCTCTCCAAGTGCAAGAAGGAGCTGGACAAGGAGGAGAAGAACCGCATCAAGGCCGATGTGGCCAACCTCCGCCGCTGTCTGCGGAAGGATAAGCCCGAGAAGATGAACGAGACGGAAGAAGCGAACCTCCGTCAGGCTAAGAGCCAGCTGGAAGCATCCGCAAACCACCTGATGGTGCTCTATGCATCGGAGCAGAGCGAGAACGGCTCGGACGGAACCATTTGATAAACAGGAAGACCCCCGCTGCGTTTGTGAACTGCACCCCATTTGTTAGACAGTATGGTATACTGTTTAGGAAATGGGGTGTTTTTGTATGCCAAAGGGACAACGAAAGTACAACGGAACGCAGAAGGTAGAAATCATTAAACGAATCCACAGAGAAAACCTGAGCTTTAAGGGAGCGTCCAGAGAATATGGCATTTCGGACCGTACACTCAGGGACTGGGAGCGCATTTATTGGGAGGAAGGAGAAGAAGCACTTCTGTTAGAGCGTCGAGGACGAGCCTGTGCCGCCAGTGGGACGCAGAAAGGTCGGAAGCCAAAGCTGGATAAGCAAGTAGAAGAAGATCTTATTGCAGAAAATCAGCGACTTCGGATGGAAATCGACTACTTAAAAAAATTGAATGCCTTGGTGCTGGAAGAGGAACGCCAAAACAGAAAGCACAAGTAGTTCAGGAACTAAGGCAGAAATACCCTCTGAAAGCACTGCTGCAACTTGCCGGACTTCCTCGCAGCACGTTCTACTACTATCTGCACCAGTCTCAGAATCCTGCCAAATACCAGATGGTAAAGGAACAGATTGTTATAATCTTCAACGAGAACGAAAAACGATACGGATACCGCAGAATCACAAAAGAACTGCATAACAACGATATTTGTGTGAACCACAAGACGGTTCGGAAACTCATGAAGCAGCTTGGTTTAGTCTGTCAGGTTCGTGCAAAAAGGAAGTACAGTTCTTACAAAGGCGAAGTTGGAGAAGTAGCTCCAAACCTGCTGGAACGGCATTTCAAGACAAACCAGCCGAATCGGAAATGGGTCACAGATGTTACCGAGTTCAAAGTGAACGACCAGAAACTCTACCTGTCTCCAATTCTTGATTTGTTCAATGGCGAAGTTGTCAGCTACAATCTGAGCCGCCATCCGAACTTTAAGCAAATCACAGATATGCTGGAAGGTGCTTTTCAAAAGCTGCCGGACAAGGTTGACAATCTGATTCTGCATTCGGATCAGGGCTGGCAATACCAGATGAAGTCCTACCAGAATCTACTGAAAGCAAAAGGAATTACGCAAAGTATGTCTCGGAAAGCCACTTGTTTGGACAATGCTGTTGCCGAGAACTTCTTCGGACTGCTCAAGACGGAACTGTTCTATCTGGAAAAATTTGATTCCATTGACCAGCTTGAAAAGGCTATTGTCGATTACATCGACTATTACAACAACCGCCGAATTAAATTAAAACTAAACGGCCTGAGTCCTGTGCAATACAGAATTCAGACCGTTGGGGCCGCTTAATTCGTTTTTTGTCTAACTTTTGGGGTTCATTTCACAGCCTGCAATGCGCCGGGCAGAGGGAGCAAAGGGTGCTTATCGGTTCTTCCACAGGTCCTCCCGGCTACGGGCGGTGCCGTAGTACCGCCCGTAGGGGTTATCAAGGTCTGCGGCGCGGGGGGCAGACGGCTGCAGCGGCTTTGCGGGAGCCGGGGTGCGTTGGAACACGAACCGGCGGGCACTCTGCCCGCCTTTCACGCGGAAGCGCATGGCCTCAGCCCTCCTTGGTCACGGTGGAAACGGCCCCGGCGGTCAGGGCCTGCCAGAGCGCTTCGCCGCCGGACAGCAGGCCGTCAGCGTCCTTGGTCCAGGCGCCCCGGATGCCGATGTAGTAGTGGCTCAGCAGTTCCTGACTGGAGCCGCTGTCGTTCTGCAAAGCGTCGGAGGTGTAGTCGCCCAGGTCAAGCCCGGCCAGCACGGGGCAGTCGTCCCAGTGGTATACCATATTCCACCAGTCGTTGTCTGCGTCGGACTGGGGCAGGCTGCCGTCCAGATACCGCAGGGTGCCGGTGGTGCTCTGGAACCCGGCCGGGTCGTAGAGGATGAAGAGGGAGCTCAGGACCCCCTGAATGTCGGTGGACAGTTTGGTGGTGCCGGCCATGTCAAGGTAGGCGTCCGAGTCATCGCTGCCGAAGTTCATGGTGTAGACGTTCAGCTTGACCACCACCTTGCCGTCGCCGTTCCGATCTTCGCCGTAGGCGGCAAGGGCGTCCTGCAGGGCGGTCTGG
>ENA-UEPD01001612-UEPD01001612.1-human-gut-metagenome-genome-assembly--contig:-NODE-1612-length-11636-cov-4.731551_pt1 | contig 11636 bp, 7 predicted proteins | sample MGYA00242895_ERZ507906 | MGnify/ENA primary metagenome ERZ507906 (study PRJEB26167, sample SAMN06115416) | human gut metagenome | host: Homo sapiens | place: China:Guizhou | collected 2015-03-03... | reverse complement strand
TATGCAAAATCATACATTTTTCCACTTCTTAATGTAACTTTACAACCTACATCAACATTAGCTCTTAATTTAAAAGCAGCTATAGCTTTTTTAGATTTTGTAACGATTGGTTTTTGACCGAATATTGCAAAAAAGTATAAAAATGGGGGGGTATTTGATTAATTTTCCCTTTTTACTGAAAAAAAACTGAGAAAAAGTTTGGCGTTACAAGAAAATGTAGTATCTTTGCAACAAGTTCTTAGAAAAGTTAAATGATAGATTAATCGTAAACCTTTTTTTCTTTGTTTTTTTGAGGAAAAAGAGGTAAAGAAAAAGGAATGCAGGGTTTGTGAAAATCCTGCATTTTTTATTTTTATGCTGTTTCATACTGATATTGTGTAGTTATATCGTCTACACATTTTATTCTTCTATATTCTATATCTAACCGATATCTATATACTCAGCTATATGGTATCTGTTTACCCAGATATACAATATCTATCTACATTATATATATTACGCTTATTCCTTCATCTATGATTTTGTTCGATTTTTAGAATTTTTAAAAAAACTCTTGAAGTATTCTAAGAGAAAAGTAGTATCTTTGCACTCTAGATCATATAAGTTGAGATCGGAAATATAGATAACACATACATAAAGATAAAAAAAATGAGAACTGTTTACGAATTTTCTGTTAAAGACAGAAAGGGAAAGGATGTTTCCCTCAAGGAGTATGCCAACGAAGTGCTGCTCATCGTTAACACCGCTACAAAGTGTGGTTTCACCCCTCAGTATGAGGAACTGGAGAAACTTTATGAGACCTATCATTCTCAAGGTTTCGAAATACTTGATTTTCCTTGCAACCAGTTTGGTCAGCAAGCCCCTGGTACAGATGAAAGCATTCATCAGTTCTGCAAGCTTACATACGGCACAGAGTTCCAGCGCTACAAGAAGATCAAGGTAAACGGAGACGATGCTGCCCCTCTCTTCAAATTTCTGAAAGAATGTAAGGGCTTTGCTGGTTGGGACGAGAGCCACCCTCTCTACCCTGTTCTCGACAAGATGTTGAGCGAGGCTGATCCTAACTACAAGGAGAGTGCCGATATCAAGTGGAACTTCACCAAGTTCCTCGTTAACAAGAAGGGTCAGGTTGTAGCCCGCTTCGAGCCTACCACAAGCTTCGATGTCATCGCTAAGGCTATCGAAGAGTGGTTGAACTTCTAATGAAAGATAGAAGTCTCGAACAGAGAATAGAATTTCTAAATAAAAGAGAATAGAATCTCTAAATAAGAAGCCAGGTTGCTTTTCGCAGCCTGGCTTCTTTTATAATGTGATATTGCTATTTCAATATATCTCAAAGAATAATTGTCAACTGTTTGCTATAAACTATAAACTATTAACTGTTAACTATTAGTCAACCTTTGGCACATCCTTGAGGAACTGCTGGATTTCTTCATCACTCACAGAATAATCGCGCAAATCGCCATTGATAAAGCTATCGTAAGACGGCATATCGATAAGACCATGACCTGAGAGACAGAACAGGATAACCTTCTCCTTGCCCTCTTCCTTAGCCTTCAGAGCCTCACGTATAGTGGCTGCAATCGCATGACAGCTCTCTGGAGCAGGAATGATACCCTCGGTCTGAGCGAAGAGCATACCTGACTTGAATGACTCTAGCTGAGGGATATCTACACCATGCAGATAACCATCCTTCAGAAGTTGGGAGATAATCATACCAGCACCATGATAACGGAGACCACCTGCATGAATGTTGGCAGGCTTGAAATCATGACCCAGAGTAAACATTGGCAGCAATGGAGTGTAACCTGCCTCATCACCGAAATCATACTCGAACTTACCGCGAGTCAGCTTAGGACAGCTCTCCGGCTCTGCTGCTATAAACTCAGTATGGCGCTCGCCTGTGAAGTTGTGACGGAGGAATGGGAAGGCAATACCACCAAAGTTACTACCACCACCGAAACAAGCAATCACCTGATCAGGATACTCACCTGCCATCGCCATCTGCTTCTCTGCCTCTAGACCGATAATGGTCTGGTGAAGTGCCACATGATTGAGCACAGAACCCAGCGTATACTTACAGCCTGGTGTGGTTGTAGCCAGCTCAACAGCCTCACTGATGGCAGTACCGAGCGAACCAGGATGATGAGGCTCACGAGTGATAATGTTCTTACCTGCGCGTGTACTCATGGAAGGAGAACCCTCTACAGTGGCTCCAAACGTACGCATGATGCTGGAACGGTATGGTTTCTGCTGCATGGTAATCTTTACCTGATAAACTGCTGCCTCCAGGCCGTAGAGTTTTGCTGCATAAGAGAGGGCTGCACCCCACTGACCTGCACCTGTCTCTGTAGTGACATTGGTATCACCCTCCTGCTTACAGTAGTAGCACTGAGGAATGGCTGAATTGATTTTATGAGAGCCTAACGGATTGGTACTCTCATTCTTGAAATAGATATGCGCCGGAGTACCGAGTGCCTCCTCAAGGGCGTAAGCACGTACAAGAGGGGTTGAACGGTAGAAGGTGTACTTCTCCAGCACATCTTCCGGAATATCAATCCAAGCGTGCTCTGTATCAAGTTCCTGCTTTGAGCACTCCTTATTAAATACGTGTGACAAATCATCAGCATTCATTGGCTGGTGTGTCTGAGGGTTCAACGGTGGCAATGGCTTGTTAGGCATATCTGCCTGAATGTTGTACCACTGAGTAGGAAGTTCCTGCTCGCTTAAGATGTACTTTTTCTGTCTCATATTTATATATATGTTTAAAATTGTTGTATGCCTGAACAAAGGTACAAATAAAAAATGAAATAAAAAACTTTTTATCTGATTTTCCACTATTTTTTATATTTTTGTCCAACCAATCAGTTAATTCTATAGGTATTATTCGTTACGAAAGTATGCATTCAGTGTGGTTTCTAAGATTTCAACCAAATATTACACCTAAAATATCAAATATTACCCCACTATTATAACAGGAAATAGTATCTTTGCATCAGAAAAATTCAACATGCGTTGTGAAACGCTTATCATCATCTTTTACTTATACAAAAAAATAAAACATTGGAGCTCAATAGGGGTATTGAGATTCCAATGTTTTTTTATACACTAAACTGAAACATATTATCATGTAAAGTTGACATATCATCATGTAACGTTGTCTGATTTATAACCTTTCAGTATAAATCAATAGTCTATTTTATTGTCTACTTCCACAATTGATAGAGGATTTTACCCATAGACTGTAGACACAGATTATTTCTTTTCATTACCTAAATCTATCTGCGATATCTGATTCAACAGATTTACAGCCTGCCCTACTGTCTTCACATCATTGATGCGAAGCATTCGCTTGTTGAATTTTTCCTTCAGAACACAATCTTGAATATGACTGGTAACGTAAGCGAGTATGCGGTTAAACATCTGACTTCTGTAGAACGGACTGTTTACATTGCTCACAAACTGCATCTGCATATAGCCCTGCTTGAGAATAATCTTCTCGCAACCTAGCTTCTTGCCTACCCTACGCAGACCTACCACATGCATCAGTTCGTCTGCTTCATGAGGCACAGGACCAAAACGGTCTATCATACGCTTGCGGTAAGCCTCTACTTCCTCATCGCTCTCCAGACGGTCCAGTTCACGATAAAGGAGCATGCGCTCACTGTCACCCGGCACATAAGTCTGAGGAAAATACATCTCCAGATCGCTCTCTATGCCACAATCGTCAACGAAATCATCACCCGTAAGCTGGGCACCTTCATCCATCTTCTCCTGATAAAGATCACAGAACTCCTCGTTCTTCAACTCTGTGACAGCCTGAGAGAGAATCTTCTGGTAGGTTTCATAACCCAAATCTTCCATAAAACCGCTCTGCTCAGAGCCCAGCAGATTACCCGCACCGCGGATATCCAGGTCCTGCATGGCGAGATTGAAGCCACTACCCAGTTCGCTGAACGTCTCCAGAGCCTCCAGACGGCGACGCGCCTCAGGAGTAAGTGCACTCTTAGGTGGCGCCATCAGATAGCAGAAAGCCTTCTTGTTGCTTCTTCCTACGCGTCCACGCATCTGATGCAGGTCACTCAATCCGAAGTGATGAGCATCGCTCACGATAATCGTATTGGCATTGGAAATGTCGATACCATTCTCTACAATAGTGGTAGAAAGCAGTACATCATAATCGTAATTGATAAAGCCCATGATGATTTTCTCCAAATCCTCAGGCTTCATCTGTCCGTGACCGATTGCTACCCTACAGTCTGGGATATGCTTCTCGATGAGCATCTTGAGCTCCGGAAGCTTGGATATTCTGTCGCATACGAAATAAACCTGTCCGTTTCGGCTCATCTCGAAATTGATGGCATCGCAGATAACTTCACTACTAAACGTTACCAGTTCGGTATGAATCGGATAACGGTTAGGTGGCGGAGTGCGCATGATACTCATATCCCGGGCGCCCATCAGAGAGAACTGGAGGGTTCGCGGAATCGGAGTGGCACTCATCGTGAGTGTATCGACATTTACCTTGAGCTGACGGAGTTTCTCTTTGGTAGACACACCGAACTTCTGCTCTTCATCGATGACAAGCAGTCCCAGGTCATGCCATTTCACGGTCTTTGATATCAGCTTATGCGTACCTATGAGGATATCAATCTTACCCTCTTTCAGGGCGTCAAGCACCTCTCTGGTTTCCTTCGTTGTACGGGCTCTACTGAGATAGTCTACCCTTACAGGCATGCCTTCCAAACGCTTTTTGAAAGTCTGATAGTGCTGGAAAGCCAGAACGGTAGTAGGCACCAGCACCGCAACCTGCTTGCTGTCGCACGCAGCCTTGAAGGCTGCACGAATGGCAACCTCAGTCTTGCCGAAGCCCACATCGCCACAAACCAGACGGTCCATCGGTCTGCCACTCTCCATATCCTTCTTCACCTCCTGAGTAGCCTTATTCTGGTCTGGCGTATCTTCATACAGGAAGGAAGCCTCCAGCGTATGCTGCAGATAATTGTCGGCACTGAAGGCGAATCCCTTCTCCCGTCGGCGCTGGGCATAGAGTTTGATCAGGTCGCGCGCAATGTCCTTGATTCGCTTCTTAGCTTTGTCCTTGAGTTTGTCCCAGGCACCTGTACCCAGTGTAGACAGGCGAGGCGGAGTACCGGTATCGCTGCGGCGATATTTGCTGATTTTATAAAGCGAGTGGATAGAAACATCCACCTTGTCATTGTTCGTATAGACGATGCGGATCATTTCCTGATAGCTGTTGCCCGTAGGAACCCTAACCAGACCGCCGAACTTGCCGATACCGAAGTCTACATGCACGATAAAATCTCCCACTTCCATCTCCTGCAGTTCCTTCATGGTGAGTGCCATCTTGCCGGCTCTCGCTTTATCTGAGCGCAGGTTATATTTATGAAAACGGTCAAAAATCTGATGATCGGTAAAGAAACAGCACTTCTTGTCATGGTCAGTAAAGCCTTCATGAAGCGTCTTGTCTACCGGTGTAAAACGGATGGCGTAGTGCTTCAGCTCTTCGCTTTCAAAGATATCCTTCAGGCGCTGTTGCTGCTTCTGGCTATCTGCCAATATATATAAGGTGTAACCCTGGAGCAGGAAATCCTCCAGAGTTTGACAAAGTAAATTGAAATTCTTATGGAAAAGAGGCTGTGGAGCAATATTGAAAGGTATCACAGCCGAACTCTCTGACGGAGCGACCTTGCCGAACTCGATACGGAGATGAGCCGCTACTGCCTTCTTGAAATCGAGCGGAGAAACGAGGTTGAGCTCGGTCTTCATGTCATGTCTGATGCGCTCAGCCTCTACCTCAGTAGCTCCCTCCAGCTGCTCGGTAAGGCTCTGCGATGAGAAGCCTTCGGTATAGATCTGACCGATGCGGTCGCAAACGAAAGAAAGGTCTTTCGCAACGACTGGCGTACTTTCGGAGAGGAAATTGAGGAAACACTGCTTGTTGCTCTCGATATGGGCGAGTTCGGGCACGATTTCTATCTCTGTGCGCTTTGCCTGCGAGAGCTGGGTCTCAACATCAAAGGTACGGATGGTGTCAATCTCATCGCCGAAGAAGTCGATACGGAACGGATATTCGCAGCTGTAGGAATAGACATCGAGGATGCTTCCACGCACGGCAAACTGGCCCGGTTCATAAACATAATCGGTTTCTTTGAGTTCGAAATCGCGCAAGGTATGAACCACATCGGTCTGAGCAATCTGCTGGCCTACAGTCAGTTTCAGAATCCGTTCATCCAGATTCTGCTTAGCCACAACGAGTTCTGCCAGTGCATCGGGATAAGTGACTACCGGGAAATGTCCTCCCGAAGAGAGGCGCGCCAGCACCTCTGTACGTAGGATTTCGTTCGCTGCATCACGCTGCCCGTATTTCACGGCACGCCGATAGCTGGAAGGAAAGAAGAAGACCTTCTCCTGCCCCATCATCTGAGTGAGATCGTGATAAAAATAGCCTGCTTCATCGGCATCATCCAGTACGAAGAGTACCGAACGCCTCATCTTCCCCTGCAGAGAAGCAAAGAACATCGGAGCCGAAGAGCACAGCAAACCCTGGAGAAAAATGGAATGAACCGACTTCTTCCCCATCAAATCAAAGAGGGCATCCGCCTGTGGCGAACGCCCGTATGTTTTTTCTATCTTTTGGATTTCCATCCAAGTACTGATTAGTGATTACTGATTACAGAGTATTAATCCTTCTTCGGATATTTTTTGAACCAGCCATCCAGGCGCAGTCGCATCACGCCAAAGAAAGCCTCACCAAAGATGCCACCACTCATCTTGCTCACACCTTCACGACGGTTAACAAAGATGACAGGCACCTCCTTGATCTTGAAACCTATTCGATGAGCCGTATATTTCATCTCTATCTGGAAAGCATAGCCCTTGAAGCGGATAGCATCCAAATCTATGGTTTCCAATACCTTACGTCGGTAGCAGACGAATCCAGCTGTGGTATCATTCACCTTAAATCCGGTTACGATACGTACGTATTTAGAAGCGAAATAGCTCATCAATACGCGTCCGATAGGCCAGTTGACCACGTTCACACCCGAAATATATCTTGAGCCTACAGCCACATCATACCCCTCATCGTGAGTTGCCGCATAGAGACGAGGCAAATCATTAGGATCATGACTGAAGTCGGCATCCATCTCGAAGATGAAGTCATAGCCCTGCTTCAATGACCATTTGAAGCCCATGATATAGGCAGTACCCAAACCGAGTTTACCCGAACGCTCCAGGATATGCAGACGACCGGCAAACTCATTAGCCATCAAGCCCTTGACAATGGCAGCAGTACCGTCAGGACTTCCGTCATCGATAACGAGGATATCAAACTGCTTTTCGAGACCGAAGACAGCACGGATGATTTTCTCGATATTTTCCTTCTCATTATATGTAGGAATGATTACTATGCTATCACTCATAACTTCTTCTAATTTTAATGATTCTGATACTAAATAATGTAATACAGATGCAAAATTACAACTTATTTTTGAAATAACAAGCGAAAACCCGAAATTATTGGTCCGGATTCTCTACAAAACCCTGATATTTCTTGTCAAGTCCGTTCATGATCGCCTCATAGCTCTTGTTCATCTGGTTCTTGATATTGTCAGCTCCCTTGCCAATCGGCTCTATAGGCTCATGAATGGTGAGCTTCAGAGGATGCCAGAAAGCCCAGTAGATATCCTTCATGCGAGGCTTCACATCAAAACTGCCATTGATGGTAAGCGGACATACCGGCAACTGCAGTTCATCGGCAAGCATGAAAGCACCGCGGCGGAACACACCCATGTGCCCCGTAAACGAACGGGCACCCTCTGGGAATACCACCAGCGACATGCCCTCTTTAAGCACCTCGCGAGCACGGTCATAAGAAGCGCGGATCTTCGAAGGTCCGCTCTTGTCTACAAAGATGTGGTGCGCATACTCACAGGCGATACCGATGAGAGGCACTTTGCGCAAGCCCTTCTTCATCATCCACTTGAAGTTTCTGCCCAGAAAACCGTATATCAGGAAGATATCGAAAGCGCCCTGATGATTGGCCACGAAAACATAACTCTGGTTTTTCTTGAGATGCTCACGTCCCTCCACCTTTACAGGCAGAAAGAGGATGCGGACCCAAAGCCAGGACCAATACTTGCCGGGATAATAGCCCCAGAAATGGCCATTGCCCAGCATACATCCCAAAACGGTAGACAAACTGGTTAAAACACTAGCTACCAATAAGATAGGCAAGCATATCACAAGTTGATACAGACGATATAAGTACTTCATTTTTTATTTAAGAATGAATAATTTAACACTCAACATTTAACATTCAACACTCAACACTCCTCATTTTCTTTTGAGTGTGATGACCACGATTTCTGCCGTAGCCCCTATGCGGATTGGAACGGTACCGCCCAGACCCGATGTGGTATAGAGCTGGCAACCCTCCTCCTCGAAGAGGCCGTAATCATAAGGAGTAAACATCGACGGACGCAAGCCCAGGATACTGATCTGCCCCGCATGCGTATGACCGCTCAGCGTAAGCTGCGGTGCTACAACCAGCGAATCCTTCCTGTCAGGTCCTATCACATCGCCATCCTCATCCTTCTCCTTATTAATAGTAGAAGGCCAGGTCTCGCGCCATTGCTTCGGAATATGCTGCAGCATCAGCACGAAAGAGCCCGGTCTGATGCCATACAGCGCCTTCCTTACATTGGTTCGCTTTGGATTGTCATAGTTCTCTGTACCAGCTACATAGATACTATCAGCGCCTCTATGTACCGCCACATGCTCATTCATCAGCAGGCGCCATCCGCAACTCCGCTGGAAGTCCTGCATCCGCTTCTCGAGCGCAGCTATCTCCTGCTCATCATCTACATCCATATAATAGGTGTAATCGTGATTGCCCAGCACACTCATCACGCCATCTCTGGCTTTCAGACTGCTGAGCAGCGCCTGATACTCAGGCAGTTCATCGGGCGTAACATTCTGTAAATCACCCGTAAAGCAAATCAGATCAGGTTTTTCGGCATTAATGCTGTCGATATCGCGCTGAGGCAGATGACCACGCCAGCCATAGTATGACCCGAGATGGATGTCGCTGAACTGAACGATGCGATAGCCCTCGAAAGACTTCGGCAGATTAGGTACATAGATGGTGATACGCTTGACTTGCATCTTAGGAAAACCTTCGGTAAATCCGTAGATAAAGCAGAAGAACGCCACCGCTCCCACTACCAGTCCGAGGAGCTTGCCCCAGTTGCGATGGCCGTGAAGGAGCCGCATACAGCACCAACCGAAGACACTGAACAGGCTGAAGACAAACTGCGGCACCGCACATACTGCCATTATCACAAACCAGATGTCGATGAGCACCGGATTGCGTGGCAGGAAGTTGGGCAGCATCGTGATATATGCACTGTAGGCGATAACCACGAAAGCCGGCAACCAGAAGAGCACCCGCTGCCAGAGACTCTTCAGCCGTAACTTGCCATACCTTTTATATATCCACAGATACGGCAACAGGGTGAATACCACTACGAGTATCAATATTCTTGCTATCATTTCTTGATCAAACTTGATTGAAGATACGTTTTCATTGCCTGCACGGGCACTCCTCTGCGCTGTGCATAGTCGCGAAGCTGGTCGTCTCCTATCCGTCCCAGTTCGAAATACCGCGACTTGGGATGTGCAAACATCAGCCCCGAGACACTGGCATGAGGCGTCATCATTCCGCTTGTGGTGAGCCGGATGCCCACCTGACTCATATCGATGAGCTGGTCGATGATGAAGTTGGCACTGGTATCGGGCAGCGAAGGATATCCTATAGCCGGACGGATGCCCTGATAGCGCTCCAGATGCTGGTCTTCGATGCTCAGCTGCTCGCCGGGAGCATAGCCCCAGATGCTGCGTCTCACCTCTTCGTGCAACTTCTCTGCCGTGGCTTCAGCCAACCGGTCGCAGAGTGTCTGTGCCATCATATTGAGGTAGTCGTCCGAGCGATATTTCTTCTCCAGACCGCCATCTACCGTCGTGCAGAAGATACCCAGCCGGTCTGTTATTCCACTACCCAGAGGACGGATGAAATCAGCCAGACAGAGATTGGGTTCTCCCTGAGCCGCCGGATGCTGCTGTCGGAGCATCGGGAAGCGGACTTTCTGCCCTTCCAGCCAGATATCATCCCCCTCGCTGTTCGCCTCGAAGAGTCCGAAGACGGCATAGGTATGATATTCGCCTTCCCATGAATGGAGCATATCGAGCGCCTCAGCCTTCATTTTTTCCTTTTCCTCTCGAGGTTTGCCGTTCAATCCCCAGGCATGATAGAAATATAGCCAGTTGATATATGGCTCAATTTCGCTTATATTGTATACTATTCTTCGCATCCGATACGATATTTTATTTTACAATCCCCGTAAGATTTCCCTTTTCAGGAATTGTTTCTGAACTCCAGTTCCTCTCCTCTGCAAGCGGAATCAAACACGCCTTTGTTATAGATAAGATGACCGTTACAGAAAGTCTGTTCCACTTTCCATGCAAACTCATCACCCTCTACAGGACTCCATTTACACTTGCTCTGAATCACCTCTGCGGTCACCTTCCAAGGCTCTCCCTTGCGCACCACAACGACATCTGCCTTATAACCCGGACGCAGGAAACCGCGCTGACTGATATGGAACAGACGGGCTGGATTATGGCACATCAGTTCAACCAGGCGCTCGATACTGATTACCTTTTCGTCAACAAGTTTCAGCATGCTTACCAGCGAGAACTGTACCATTGGCATACCTGATGCAGCCTTGGCACAACCGCCCTGTTTATCCTTCAACTGATGAGGAGCGTGATCGGTTCCTACTACAGTTATCTTGCCATTACTCAGCGCCTTACGCAAAGCATCGCGATCAGCAACGGTCTTTACTGCAGGGTTGCATTTGATGCGTGCGCCCTTCACAGCGTAATCTTTATCCGAGAACATGAGATGAGCCACAACAGCCTCGCCTGTAATATTTTCATCCTTACCAAAGAACTCCAGTTCCTTAGCCGTAGTAACGTGAGCGATATGGAGATGCGCCCCGCTTTCCTTAGCCAGCTGCACCGCCAGACGGCTGCTTTCATAGCAAGCCTCCTCGCTGCGTATTTCCGGATGATGTTCTACGGCAGGGTCCTCACCCCATTTCTGCTTAGCCAGCTGCATGTTGCGGTTGATGATTTCGGTATCCTCACAGTGGGTCATCACCGGCAAATCCAGCTCTTTCGCCTTCTTGAAGATAGCCTGCAGCGCCTCATATTTATCCACCAGCATATTGCCCGTACTGGAGCCCATAAAGAGCTTGATGCCCGGAACACGATGCGTATCGAGCTGTTCAAAATCATTTACATTGTCATTGGTAGCACCAAAGAAGAAACTGTAGTTCACATGACTCTTCTCAGCGCCCAGCTGCCGCTTTGCCTGCCAGGCCTCCAGAGTGGTAGTCTGAGGCACCGTATTAGGCAGCTCTTCCTGCGGCTTCACCTCTTTCTCTTCTTCCTTCATCAGAGGTTCTTCTGAGTAGTGGCAGTAGTCGTCTGGAGTCATATCCACATATTGCAGTTTGTTGAAGAACTCGTCATAGTTGAGGTTGATTTCT
>ENA-UEPD01001611-UEPD01001611.1-human-gut-metagenome-genome-assembly--contig:-NODE-1611-length-11664-cov-894.684388_pt1 | contig 11664 bp, 8 predicted proteins | sample MGYA00242895_ERZ507906 | MGnify/ENA primary metagenome ERZ507906 (study PRJEB26167, sample SAMN06115416) | human gut metagenome | host: Homo sapiens | place: China:Guizhou | collected 2015-03-03... | reverse complement strand
GTGTCATACTCCATGTTGTTGGAGAATATCATAAGTTGAGTAATGTTGATGAAGCGACGGAACTTTCTGTTCGGGAAACGTTCAAGGTTCATCCGTTTACTCTCAGCCACCATTCCACCATGATTGTTTGGCTTCTTCACCTCAATGAAGCAAAGAGGCAAGCCATTGACAAACAGAGTAATGTCTGGACGGAATTCGTCCTGACCATTTTTGCAGGTTAACTCAGCCGTGAAATGGAACGAGTTGTTTTGTGGATTATCAAAATCAATCAGCCGTACAGGTGAAACCGTAGTAAGCCATTTATAGAAAGACTTGCCAAGGTCATCATTCGTCAGTTCTTGCCTTATAGCACGTAATGTTTGCGCAAACTCTCCTTGTGCAGATGGATTCAATCGTTCAAACTGTTGTTTGAAAACATCAATAAGTATATTTGTGTCAGGGTCGTAAACACTACCAGCCATATCTTCACTGATTTTTCCGATATAGCCATACCCCAATCGTGTCAGATGCACCATAGCAGGCATCTGAACTCTTGTCGCTTCGTTGAACTTACTCATACCTACTTGCTAAACTTATTGGTAACCATTTTTATTTTAAGGCACATGTCCATAAGCCAGTCACACGCTTCATCCCATTTATCAGGATTGTTAATATCAAGATTCTTGCTTATAAGAAAACGGCTTGCTTTCTTTGCATTACGCCACTCGACGGTTGCGCCTAAGAAATCTTCTATTTCTTTCTTGTTGTCTAATAGAGAGTTATAGATATTCTTGTTATCTGGAATATAAAGCCCTGCATTGATGTCGTTCTTTTGGAAATGCACCTCCATACAAAGATGATATTCAGAACTCCCAATACTCAAGTCGTACCAATTTTGGGGATGCGCTTTCCGCTTTCTAAACGTATGCGCAAAATTAGAATTGTTTTCCCAACGGTCAACAAAATATTGCCAGAATTGCATTTGCCGAGATTGAGTGTTGGTAATTGACACATTCTTCATGGCTTTAGCCCAATCATTTGGGCGTTCTACTATATTGAATTTTGGTGCAGGTTCACTATTGCCTATTTTCCAAACTTCAATTTCTATCAAGAAGAATGCGGAACTGTCATCCGTATGTTGGTTAAGCCATTCTATCGCTTTTTTATGTTCATCGCGAGCTTTTCTGACTATCCATATAATTACCTCCGCATCTTTTCCTGATGCATACGTTATAATTTTTCCCAAGTGGTCATGATTAGTTTCTTCCAACTGGTTTTCAATAACAACTTTTCTTCCAGTTCCTTCTTCTGTTGCAAACAAGTCAACGCTAAAGTCACCAACATTAGATTCTTGTTCTTCCAAAACAAGTTCAATGCCGATAGCATCACTCAATGCAGCAAGATTTTCCTCTTTGGCAAGCCAAGGGGTGAAATCATTTGCTTCATGTTTCCAAATAGAACGCAAGTCTGTTATTTGTTCTAATTTACCTAATTTCATGACCATTTGTTGTTTAATCAAAATTTATAATCTCACTTACGTTGACATCCAACAATTCTGAAATGCGTTTCAGTGTTGCTAAATCGGGTTGACTGGTATTTGTACACCATTTAGAAACAGTTGTTTGGTTTACATTAAGCTGTTCTGCCAACCATTTGTTGGTTTTCTTTTTCTTGACCAACACCAACTTAAGTTGATTCAAATCTTCCATGTAGCTGTAATTATAATGAATTTAACGCAAAGATAATGATTTTGTGTGGTAAACGAGCTGAATCTGTGAAATATTTAAATTATTATAACAGACTGCACTTACCAGAAATAATCTTCTCATTGATTTCAATCTTATGCCTACCAGTTGTGGTACGTAGATTCTTTCTGATGGTTTCAAGCGTAGAGTTTGCAAACCATTCGTTGAATGTGTGCATCACAAACAATGCAGTAGCATCACCTCCAATATTATATTGAAAGGCAATGTTCCATGCAAAGTTCTTCAATGCAATTTGTGTTACGGTGACTCGTCTTTTTATTCGGATGTCAGTTTGTGTGAGAGGCTGCTTGTTGGTGACGAAATATCGAACGCACTCACAAAGCTGGAATATCTCCGTTTCCTCAAAATCCAAACTCTTGAATGTGTCTTTTGTATATTTCAGCACAGCTTGGAGTTTCGCTTCATCGGCTTTTTCTTTTCGCTGCACATATTGCTGTTGCTCGTATTGATATTCTTGGTGGAACAGTTCCATTCTTTGTTTTTGGATATTGCCATCTTCAATATTATGCTTGTCCTCAGTCGCCCGAACTTTCAAGGATACACATTCTTGTTCGGACTCCTCTCTTTTGATAGTAGGTAGACAAAGAATTGATAGGGTCTTTAAGCAAGCATAGATTGCCACCAATATGAAAACCGAAACTTCCATAGGCATGACCACAGACTCATGCAGACGGAAAGCCACCATAGATGCCATAAGCACCATGGAACTTTCTATTGTCAGCGTGAGCAATATGTTTCTGTTTCTTGCCATGTCTATCTGTTTTTCGTTTTTGTTTGCAAAGGTACACTGCTTTTTCGTAAAAAACGAAAGATAAAAATAGACACGAGATGCGAAGTTCTTTGTATATCAACGCTTTATGATAACAAAGGCATACCATCTGCAAACAAGCGAATACGCAATGCAAACATCTGATAAGAACCGCCCCTACCATTAAAAATACATAATAATTCTTAAACATTAGATTACGCAGCGTATATGGGTATGCCAAGTAGCAACACCTGCATTATTGGCTTTGTAACAAATCATATTTGTACCATGTAATATATAAAGTACTGATTTTCAATGGTATTTATCTTCGAGGAGGTTAAGTAAGTTTGACCAATCTGTAAATCAGAATCCTAATAAATAATAAAAGGCGTACAACTGAAATCTTTGTTTAGAAGTCGGTTGTACGCCTTTTTTGTTTAAATGAATTGACGTTCTATAAGATTTAAGTTTCTTAATATTTTCTTACCAATGGCAGTTACTGACAAGATTATATTTCTTGACCTTGATGGGGTTATGAACACTCTGCGTCATCAGCGGCAGCTGATGTATGAAGGGAAGGTTTGGGAGGACAGGCATGGGGCTTTCTTTGATCCCGTGGCGGTGGCGCAACTCAGGCGAATCATCGATGCCACTCATGCTGCTATAGTGATAGAGTCGTCATGGAAATGCCTTGGCTTAGAGGCCATGCAGCGCTTGTGGCATGCCCGTAGGATGCCGGGCGAGGTGATTGACGTCACGCCGTCTGGCATCAGTGACAGCGTGCTGCTATCAGCCGACATTGACGTTACAGACCCGACGGTGCTGCATAGCAAGGGCGCGGAAATAGCGTCGTGGCTTTATGACAACAATATGCAGCAGGCTCCGTATGTAATTATCGATGACGGATACGTAATCCTGGAGTCGCAACTCCCACACTTCGTCCAGACCGACTCGTATGACGGTCTTACTGAAACGCTCGCTACAAGAGCCATCGGAATTTTATCCGTATAAACAATAAAAAGGCGTACAACTGAGATCTTATAGAAGTCGGTTGTACGCCTTTTTGCATTGTTTAAACAAATGATTGAGCTACAGTTTCTTCTCTATATATCCTTCCTGGTCGTAGCAGCGGTGATATTTGTGGAGTGTGTCTATAAGTTGTTGTAGTGGAAGGATGTCGGATTTTAGTTTTCTAAATTTTTGGTATTGGTCGTTGTATCTTTCTGCTGAACCATGCTTTATGCGCTGCTCTATGTCTTGCGGAATGAGGAAAGAGGCGCGTGTGCCGAGGTGTTTTTGAAATATCAGCATATACAGGAGCACTAAAATGTAAGCAAAGCTGAACAATGCAATATACTCGAATGTATCAAGTATGTATATCAATGCTTTAACGTCTTCAATATGATCTGATAATATGGGCTTGCCATGTTCTGTTTTTACGAAAAACAATATTGCCCTTATTAACCATATTGACATTATCGTGTTAACCGCAATTATTGCACACTTCTTTAATCTTAATATTGACATTCCTGTTTTTCATTTATTGTTAAAGTAATTGATATTTTCGTCCATACTCGAAATTTTCTTTATTTTGTGGAATTTTTCGAGTATGGACGAAAATATTTTATCATTAAAGAGGTATGATTATATGTATGCAGATGCTATGGACATTATCATGCGTTGCCGTATCTCTGGCTCACGTAGTCATACACCTGGTCTCTGTAGAAGTTGATGCTCTCCTCAGAATAGCTCTCCGGCAGTTCTTGCCACAGAACGTCGCGTATTGTCACGATGAGCGTTGCGCGAGCTGTTGGGTTCTGGAACGGATTGCTCATCACCGCGAGCTGGCTCTTTATTTTGGCGAGCAGGTCAATGGCTATGTTCTTCAGCTTCTTTATTTCCGGCTTTGAGAGGTTGTCCTTCAGCAGGAGGTCGTAGAGGGAGAGTTCTTCGTCACTCTTGAATCCCTCGCGGACGTAGCGTTTTTCTTCATCGCTCAGCGTCTGCGAGAGATGCATGAGGTCGTCGAAGGTTTTCTCTATAGTGGCTCTGTTCTGCTCCTGGTTGTACGCCTTGATAATCTCCTGATATCTCTCGTAGAAGTTTATGCGGGAGGGGTTTTCGGCAAGGAGCCTTTCCAGACGTTCATGAATGAGGTCCTGTATGTCGCGCAGCACGAGGTTCTTGTCCTCACGCTTGGCAAACTCACGACGGAGGATGTCGAAGTCGATGCCGTTGATGTCGAACCTTCTGCCGCTGTCCGCCACCATTCCATGTCTCTCGTCCACCTCCAGATATTCGTTTACGATGTTGTTGATGGCGACGCTCAGGTCCGTGATGTCGGCATGCTTGCGTTTCTTCTGCAGCTCCTTGTATATGGCTTCCAGCGCATCCTTCTTCTTCCGCATGTCGCCGGTGATGTCTTCTCTGTCCAGATATTTCCAGAGGCGGAGAAGCGAGGAGGCATAGGTGCAGTACGTCTTTCTTGTCTCCAACGTGTCGCAGAGAAGGTTGGCTGCCTTTTTCAGGAGCGACAACTTGCAGAACGACTGGGCGTCTATCAGATCCTGCAGCGCATATTCCTTCTCGTCGAGGAACGCTTCCGCCGCAGCGATGGTCTCCCATACGTTCTTTATGAGTTCCTCTTTGCTGATGGTAGGGTCGTTGCCGCCGTTGCCTCCGTCAGGATTGGCCGTATAGTCCGCCAATGCCTGACGCAGAGCCTTTACGATGCCGATGTAGTCAATCACCAGACCGTTGGTCTTTCCTTCCGCCACTCGGTTGGCTCTGGCAATGGTCTGCATGAGGGTGTGCGCTTTCATCGGCTTGTCGATGTAGAGGCACGACAGCGTCTTAACGTCGAAGCCAGTCAGCCACATGGCGCAGACGAAGACCACGCGCAGCCTGTTGTCCGCATCCTTGAACTCCTTGTCCAGCTCGCGCTTCTCCATCTTCTCACGATGAGGCGTTATGTCGAGATGCCATTTCTTGAAGGTCTGTATCTCGTTCTGCTCCTGCGACACCACCACAGCCATCTCCGTCTCTTCCATCCACTTCAGCTTTCGCTTCAGCTCCTGCACTTCCTGCTGCGAGGCGGCCTTCTCTGTCTTTTTCCTTATCTCTTCGGTTTCCTTCCGCCAGTATTCCTGCACGTAGTTATACATACGCACGCAGGTCACCTTGTTGAAGCTCACCACCATAGCCTTGCCGCTTGTCCATACGTCGCTGTAATGGCGCACAAAGTCGTGCGCCACCACTCTCAGTCGCTTCTCGGCTGTGAGCAGATGCACCTCCTGCGCAAATTCGCGTTCCAGCTTGGCTTGCTGCGAAGGAGTAAGCTCTTCCTCGTCCAGCCTTGCAGCAATCTCTTCGTTTATCTTCGGATTCTTCAGCTCCTGCAGTTTCTCGCCACGGTTCTCATAGTAGAGGGGCACGGTGGCTTTGTCCTCCACGGCACGCTTAAAGTCGTAAATGCTGACATACTGTCCGAAGGTGCGAGCCGTGATGTTGTCGTCACGCAACAATGGCGTACCCGTAAATCCTATACGGTTGGCAGTTGGGAGCATGTGCATGAGGTTGTCGGCAAAGACGCCGTTCTGCGTGCGGTGTGCCTCATCGCTCATCACGATGATGTCATGGTCGGGGCGTATGGGTTCGGCGTCCGCCTTGTTGAATTTCTGTATCAGCGAGAAGACGAACGAGGGATTGCCCATGAGTTTCTGGCGCAGGTCGTCTCCGCTTTGCGCTATGAACTGCTTGGCTTTCAGCCCTCCCAAGAGTCCGCAGTTCTCGAACGTGTCTGATATCTGCTTGTTCAGTTCGTCTCGGTCAGTCAGCACCACAATCGTGGGCGACCCTTCAAACTTGCGTCTGATCTTCTGTGCCAGAAACACCATTGAATAGCTCTTGCCCGAACCTTGCGTATGCCAGAACACGCCCAACTTGCCCTTCATCACGTCACGATGCCTGTACATCTCCACGGCTTGGTTTACGCCCAGGTACTGATGGTTTCGGGCGAGAATCTTCACCGTCGTACCGCCGCTATGGTCGAAGAGTATGAAGTTCTCTATAAGGTCCAGCAGGTTCTGCTTCTTGCATATACCTCGCAGCATGGTCGGCAGTTCGATGTTGCCATGGTCCATTTCGGTCAGTCGTTTCCATTCGTGGAAGAACTCCCACTTGGCGCCCACCGTACCCACACGACTCTCCATGCCGTTGCTCAGCATAATCATGGCGTTATGATGGAAGAGGTGCGGAATTGTGTCCAGATAGTCGCGATAGTTGTCCGTATATGCGTTCTGTATGTCCTGGTCGTGGTTCTTCAGTTCGATGAATATCAGCGGCAGTCCGTTCACATAGCACACCACGTCAGCCCTGCGCTTGTGTATGGCGCCTTTTATCCACAGCTCCCTTACGGCAATAAACTCGTTGTTGTCCGCCACGGCAAAGTCTATCACGCGAGCACGCACCGTCTCCGTCGTGCCGTCCGGTCTCACCTGAGTGACCGGCACACCGTCGCGTACGTATCCATACTTCTCCTCGTTTATCTGAATGAGAGTCTGGCTGCTCTTGTATTCTGTCATTCGCTCCACGGCTTCCGTCATCTGCTTCTCGTTCATCCACGGATTGAGACGCTTCAGAGCCAGCCTCAGGTGACGCGTCAGCACCACCTCACGCTGGCTCTTCCTACCAAGAGTGCCTTGCTCTCCGAGCACCTCGCTGTCGTAGGCATACACGGAGTGCCAGCCAAGCTCCTTTTCCAGAAGTTCGGCAGTACTCTTTTGTATGAGCAGGTCTTCGCTGTAGTCTTTTGCCATAGTTGTTTTTTTTAAAATGATAGACCAGTTGTTTCGTTATTCATCTGTTTGACAGTTCTCTTGGTCATATAAAGCCTTAAGAATTTGTAATCCGGTTTCTGTCAATTGATACTTCTGGTTCCTGCTGTTTGGCTTGTCAGGATACAGCATCTTTATATAACCACAATCTATTGCAGGTCGCAAGACAGACTTAGAAAAGGCTTGTCTGCTTAAGGTTGCAAGTTGGGTTGCAAGATGGTTGCAAGTTAAATATCTCTGTAGTAGATCTTTTGCGTTAAATTCGTATATATTTATGCTGAGTATCAGCGATTTATACTTAATGTCTATATCCTGCAAGGCGGGTTGCAAGTTAGGTTGCAAGTTAGGTTGCAAGTTAGGTTGCAAGTTAGGTTGCAAGTTAGGTTGCAGGTTTTCAAACAATTGCTGCCTTATGTTCTCAGCTTCCAGCGTTTCTGCATCTTTAACCGTTGCTAGAAATACCGTGATGTAATCTACATTGAACTCTGCTTGAGAATTTCCGTTCTCAGCCAACAAAGCCTGTACGTCGCGTATACCGTGATTAAACATATTGACGTAATTAAAAGACTTCAGTATTCCTGCCACAACATTGTTACGATAATCATTCACATTGGGAAAATTGTCGGGTCGTGCATTGCCATAAAGTCCACCAGGATTCATAATTTCTATGCGGTCGTCATATTGATAGAGCCGTGTGGGTGTATTTGATTGATAGTCACGATGCATAACGGCATTCATAACTAACTCACGAATAGCTTTTTCTGGGTAATTGTAAATATCCCTTTCTCGCAAAGTACTGACAGGAACGGGGCGCTTAGTGATAATACCATCATTGATGAAATTCTCCAAACGTGGCAGCATACGGTACAAATTGCCCTCAAACTTGCGCTCATTCATTATCTGTCCTCCATTGTCAAAGCCACTGAACTTGACATACTGGATGTATGCACCGGGCATGAAATACTGAGGATTTTTGCCAAACATGATTAGTGCTGCATAAGTAGGGCAGTTCCATTGCATATTCCAAAGATGCAAAGAGGCGAGTTGTTCCTTAAGCGGACGGTGGTCTTTTGCAAGAACGTCAGCGTCTATTGCTCGTGGCATATATTCTTTTTGAATAAGTTCCACATCTATATCGTCAAGCTTTGCTTCACGGCACGGACGTGTGTCGAACGTAGGCAATGCAGCTGCACAACGTTCGCTTAGTATGCGTTCTTCTTCCAGTGTTGCAATATCCTTGCGAGGTCCTATGCGTATGAATGTCCTGCCGCGGTAGCGCACAGGAGTGTCAAACGAAGGTGTAACTTCCACAACAAGCACGTCACCTTCTGATGTTTCCACTTTTTCTGTGTTCATCACGGGCAAAGGCAAAATGTTGCCATCAGAGCGTATGCCACTTATTTTCTTCATCAAAGTGTCATCCACCTTCAAGCCATTGATACGACCATCGTCATATACCCCTATCAACAGATAGCCCTTCTGTCGCTTTCCGGGCATATCATTGGCAAAAGCACAAATTGCTTCCTGGAACTTATCCATATTTCCAGTTGAGACGGTTCGCTCTATGCGGTAGCTCTCGTCTATGGCTATTATGTCGCGTAATTCTTTTTCGGTCATAACGTCTTTAAGTTTTTATACTTCTATCTCGCCACTCAACAGCTTCGGCAACAGGCGGTCGCGGGATTCCGTCAGGAGGCGGAGTTGGGAATCTAACTTTTGTATCTTTGCATCAATATCAGAAGCGAATCTTTCGTACTTATAGATTATACTGTTTGCCGGAATGATGAATCTCAAATTAAGAAGCTCGTTCTTAGATATGGATGCAAAAATGGAACCATTTCCAATGATATCATCTTTGAAGAATCGTTCTTTAAGCATATAGAACAAAAAACTTTGCATCCCGTTTTTATGCTTCATTGCAGCAAGTCCTCGACCTATTACTATTTTATTCTTGCTAATATTTAATCTTCCTACAGGTGCTCTTACACTGAATAATAAACTATTAGCTTCTGCTATTCTTGTAAAAGATGTAGTATAAACAACATCATTAACAAATCGTGTTCCATAACTACCTACTCCTTGATGGAAAGGTAAGCCCTTTTGTTCGCTATTGTAGAATTCAGATTTAGGACTTTGTCCCATAAGTACATCTGCTATATCACCAAGCTTCTTCTTCTCCCATCCCTCCGGCACTCCATCCACTATCTTTGTGTTCTCATGTCCTGGGAATCGGAGGTTTACGAACCATTCCTTATATAGACGCTGAGCTGCTTCCTCTAACAACTTTATCTGCTTCTGATAGTTGTCTATCAAGGAGTCGTAGCGGGAGAGGATTGTGGCGATTTTATCTTGAACAGAGCGCTTGGGTAAATCTATTTTAAGATTCCTGATTGTTGGCAAATTAACATGTGCAACCGTTGCTCCATTTGCTGTACACAACAAATTATACTGCTGTTTGGGAGCTAATAAGCAATACGTCAAGAAAGCAGGAGACACAACATTATTATCAGGACGAATCAATACGGTTCTTTGACCAAGACAAACTTTTTCGTCTTTTTGAATTAATGCAACGTTGCCTGCGGTGGCTTCACGAGCAAATATCAAATCGTCTTCTTGTGGTATTGCGCGAGCATTTCTTTTGTTATAGACCTCCTCTGATACACGATGCATACCATCATAGACAAGTCTTCCTTTACCAATATTAGGAGTACGAACCAAAGGAAATCCCTTCCCTTCGTCTTTTGCGGTAGTGTGAGGACAGTCTACTATAAGTTTACATATGTCTTTTAATAGCACTACACTCATCTCCACTCCTCCCAACTCTTCATTATCTCTCCCATCAGCTCATTCGCCTCGCTGTTCAGCTTCTTCAGTTCTGCGTGTATTTCGTTCATGCGCTCATGGAAGTCCACTCCGTCGTCCTCCACCTCTGCCACGCCTACGTAGGCACCCGGCGTGAGCGAGTAGTTCTTTTCGGCTATTTCGTCTATGGTGGCAATCTTGCAGAGTCCCGGTACATCCTCGTACGTGCCGTCAAGCCCGAACTTTGAGGTGAGCCATTCGTATTCGCCGATGACTGTCTGTATTTCGTTGAGGTAGGCGATGAAGGCTTCTCCTGCCGTGCGCATTGCTTTCACCTCGCGCTTCTTTATGGCTGTTGCGGAGCACTTCATGCATTGCTTTGTCTGGTCAATCTGATTGTTGAGGTGCGTCTTCAGGTCCTCGACGTCAAACTTGTCCTTAACGGCATCCGTTATCCATCCCATCAAACCAAGGAAATGACCACGCGTGTCCTCGTCAACGGCATTGCTGAACTCCTCACCGCGGCTTCTCACCTCTGCCGCCATGCTGCGTATCTCCTTCTGATAGTCTGCGGTCAGACGCACATACTTCTCTTGTTCGCCACGATACAGGTGGACGATGGCTTGTAGGTTCTTCAGCTGCCACTCCGTCCATTCGTTCAGCGTGCGGTCCACCACCGTGAAGTAATTGCGTGCGTCGATGAAGAGCACTCGGTCTTTGTTTTCCAGACGTTTGGCCTTGTCGAAGAACCACAGCGAGCAGGGCAGGGAGAGCGTATAGAAGAAGTTGTTGCCCACGCTGACCATCACGTCCACGTCGCCCGTGAGCACCAGTTTCTCGCGGATGTCGCGGTCCTTGTTGGCGCTGTCCGTAGCCGACGATGCCATTACGAATCCCGCACGACCATGATCGTTGAGATAGGCATAGAAGTACGAAATCCAGAGATAGTTGGCATTGCCTATCTCCTTGCTCTTGGCGTTGACGCCCGGCAGTCCGAAAGGCAGTCGGCCCGCAGCAGCAGCCGACTCCGCCTTCACCTTGTCCACGTTGAAGGGAGGATTAGCCATCACGTAGTCGCACTTGCCCGCGAGGTTATGTGCGTCATGATAGAACGAGTTGGCTTCGTCGCCACTCACAATCTTGCCGTTCAGTCCGTGCACCGCCATGTTCATCAGACACAGCTGCGCGTTATATTCCACCTTCTCCTGACCGTAGAACGTCATCTGCGTGTTGGCGTTCATGCCCGCCTCGCTGACGAAGTCGCCCGTCTGCACGAACATGCCGCCCGAACCACAGGCGGGGTCGAGCATTACGCCCTGCTTGGGTTCCAGCACGTTGACGAGCATCTTCACCAACGACTTGGGTGTGAAGAACACGCCGTCGTCGCTTGCCACAGCCTTGGCAAACTTTGAGAGGAAATACTCGTATATTCTGCCTATGACGTCGCCGCCTATCTCGTCCAGCGTCTTGTTGTTGAAGATGCGGAGCAGCTCACGCAGCAGTTCATCGCTGAACATTGTGTAGGTCTTGGGCA
>ENA-UEPD01001597-UEPD01001597.1-human-gut-metagenome-genome-assembly--contig:-NODE-1597-length-11750-cov-429.573546_pt1 | contig 11750 bp, 8 predicted proteins | sample MGYA00242895_ERZ507906 | MGnify/ENA primary metagenome ERZ507906 (study PRJEB26167, sample SAMN06115416) | human gut metagenome | host: Homo sapiens | place: China:Guizhou | collected 2015-03-03... | reverse complement strand
GACAAGGAGCTCTTCGTATTGCCCGACATCACATCAGAACTGTCAGCATTGGAGAACGAGAAAGACCTCGACGAGCAGCAGCGTCTTGACAAGAAGGACGACCTCCTCAACCACTATGCCGTACAGAGCGAGCGCGTACATACCATCCAGCAGCTCCTCAAGGCTTACACCATGTTCAATAAGGACGACGAGTATGTCGTTATGGACGGCGAGGTGAAGATCGTTGACGAGCAGACAGGACGTATCATGGACGGCCGCCGTTGGAGCGACGGACTCCATCAGGCTGTAGAGGCTAAGGAGCACGTGAAGGTGGAGGCTGCCACACAGACATTCGCAACCATCACACTCCAGAACTACTTCCGTATGTACCACAAGCTTTCTGGTATGACCGGTACTGCATCCACAGAGGCTGGCGAGTTCTGGGATATCTACAAGCTCGACGTTGTGGAGATTCCTACCAACCGTCCCATCCTTCGTAAGGACCTCGACGACCGCGTTTACAAGACAGCACGCGAGAAGTATGCAGCCGTTATTGACGAAATCGTTGAGATGCGTAACAGCGGACGTCCGGTTCTCGTAGGTACAACATCAGTTGAAATCTCTGAGCTTATCTCTAAGATGCTCAAGATGCGCAAGATACCTCATCAGGTGCTCAACGCCAAGCTTCACAAGAAGGAGGCTGACATCGTGGCAGAGGCAGGACGCAGCAACATGGGCTTCGTCGAAATCGTTGACGAAGACGGCAACAAGCATAAGGAAGAGCGTCTGCTCGGTGCTGTTACCATCGCCACCAACATGGCAGGTCGTGGTACCGACATCAAGCTTACCAAGGAGGTTAAGGCAGCCGGTGGTCTTGCCATCATCGGTACAGAACGTCACGAGAGCCGCCGTGTAGACCGTCAGCTCCGCGGTCGTGCTGGTCGTCAGGGCGACCCGGGAAGCTCAGTATTCTACGTATCGCTCGAGGACAAGCTCATGCGTCTGTTTGCATCAGAGAAGATTGCAAGCCTTATGGACAAACTCGGATTCCAGGAGGGCGACCGTATCGAGAACCCGATGATATCACGCAGCATCGAGCGTGCTCAGAAGAAGGTGGAGGAGAACAACTTCGGTATCCGTAAGCACCTGCTCGAGTATGACGACGTGATGAACAAGCAGCGTACCGTTATCTATGAGAAGCGTCGTCACGCTCTCATGGGTGAGCGTATCGGCATGGACATCACCAACATCATCTGGGACCGCGTCGTTAACATCATCGAGACCAACGACTACGAAGGTTGCCGCGAGCAGTTCCTCAAGGTGCTCGCTATGGAGTGCCCGTTCTCAGAGGAAGAGTCAGAGAACGTAAGACGTGAGGATCTGGAAGAGAGAGCTTTCCAGTCTGCAATGGCTACCTTCAAGCGCAAGACAGACCGCATCGAATCAGTTGCATGGCCTATCATCAAGCAGGTGGAGGAAAACCAGGGTGCCATCTACGAGCGCATCATGGTGCCAATCTCAGACGGCAAGCGTGTCTACAACATCCCTTGCAACCTCAAGGAAGCTTACCGTACAGAGGGCAAGGACGTCGTTAAGCAGTTTGAGCGTGTCATCATGCTCCACATCATTGACGACTGCTGGAAGGAGAACCTCCGTCAGCTCGACGAACTGCGCCACAGCGTGCAGAACGCTTCTTACGAGCAGAAGGATCCGTTGCTCATCTTCAAGCTCGAGAGTGCCAAGCTGTTCGACTCAATGGTGAACGACATGAACAACCGCATCACAAGCATCCTTACACGCGGTCAGATTCCCGTACCTGAGCAGGAGCAGCCTGCAGCAAACGCTGATGCAGAGCAGAAGTAAAGCTTAAGAAACTCTGACGTCAAGTAATTGACAACAGAAACATATACCGAAAAGGAGGAAAGCCGATAAAGCTTTCCTCCTTTTTTATCCCAACAGGCTTATAATTCGTGAGGTTTTACCCCAGTTCGGGATAAGATTTTGTAATTATGCACTTGCTTATTGAATTCACATACTATTTCCTAAGTATTTTTGTCAAAGTCAAGTTCTTAGACTTATATATACTTTTAGCTTCTTTTGGAGTTACATAATAAACATTGAGTATGCTTAGTTTTTCCTTCAAAACATTGCAGCCATAGGATTTCTTCCCAACATAGGCATTTATCATCCATGTTGTATTTACTTGCTTTAAGTCATTTAGGTACAACTTTGAAGCTCGGGAAGCAAAATGCAATTCTTCTGTAATTCCAGTAAAGTTTAACTTAAAACTGAGAACATGATAATCACCCATTTTCTCATTAAACTCATTGACTATATAAATCGTAGAGTCATCAACGATTGATTTTTTACAAGGATAGCATCCTTTTTTATTAGAATTACGAGATACGAAAGTAAGTGTTAAAGGAGTCCCTATCAAATTGGCAACATTCTTTTTATGCTCCTGCATAAAAGAATCATTCTGCCATTTTTCCTCATCCAACACTTTTCGTTTTACGTCTCTCTTGCCGTTGGAATCTGAAATTGTATAAATAACAAGAGCGGTACGTTTGTAAGCTTCTGTGCCTTCTATCAACTGCGTAGTTTCTTCCAAAGCAGTAACAATGGAAATCTTTTCAGAATTAGCATCATACTGCTTGTTTCCAAGCACATCGAACAAACAAACTCTGTTTGAGTCTGCTATATTATTGATTACTTGCGCCTTTGAATTGCCAAAGGCAAAAAGAAGCAAAGCCAAAACTAAAAAATTAATCTTTTCCATCTTTCCAAAGTTTAGAACTTGCATAACCTACAACAAATTTAGTTTGTTAAACTTTCGACAGCAAAATTAATGAGAATTTGTTTAAGCAACAAGAAAATCAGGTCTAAATTATTAGTCAAAACAAATATGGAAGTGTTGTTTTGGAAGAAATAGTTTATACCACAGCTTTAATTGAAGATATCAGTATTCGAGATGCGATTGAACATTATTACCCCAATTCGGGATAAAATAGCGATTAGTTGCATGTTAAGACAGATAAATGAAAATACAACAGAATGGTCATGATTTCACTGTCGGACAACGACGCTTGGCGACGTCTACGCTGGTAGTGTAAACAGAGCCGTGACACAGTTCAGTTTACACTACCATTTTCTTTAGATTTTCGATTTAACCAAATGCGCTGGATATAATAAAATCTAACAAGCACGGAAAGCAGCAACATTTATCAACATACTTCCTGCCGTGTCCACTTCTCCTTGCTCAAACATTGTCAAGGCAATGGATATCGCCTCGTTCTCGTCAGAAGCATTAACAACGATACTCACCACATCCATGTCTGTGGTGAGCTCTACTTGATACATATCCATATTACTATTTCAGAATTTTCTTCCACTCCTCAAGCTTTGCCTCAAAAGATATTCGACGAGTATTTCTAGAAGAACTTGTAACAATAATAATCTTAATACTACTTTTATGAAGATCATAAAAATACTTATCAAAATAATCCCTTGCCGTACTTTTTCCATTAATCACAATTCTTCTTATGCTTGGATGCGACTCCAACAGCTGCTGAATATTATTAGGTCTCTCTCCTCCCAAAATATTGGAATCCAAACTACCCTCTCTATTTGCAGCAGCAAGACAATCCCACAAGGCAATATGATGCTTCATAAGAAACTCTTTGCTGTCTGGGCCTTCACCAAACAATCCATGCATCAACTTCCAGAATGAGTTCTTTGATTTATTCTGATAATAAGCCCGCTTCCTAATGGAAACATCACTTGGCAAAGAACCAAGAATCAAAATCTCCGAATGCTCATCCACCCAAGGATCAAGTCCTTCCTTGAAGTTTTTATTATCTTCTGGCTCGGCATTCTTAGAGTTTAAATTCTCATTCTTTCCAAACCGAATCTCATTGCTTTGATTATCATCATTATTGAACAGAAGTTCAGCCTCGTCATTCGATTTTACCTTCTTGTCTATATCTGTTATGGTTATTCTGCCACTATTGTAAAGCCGAATAAAATCTTCATAATTCATGTCATGATAAAAATCAGATATATAGAAATTCATTCTACGCATTTTCCGTCTGATAGACATCTGCTCATCGGAATCAGCTTTATCTTTCTCCATAAACAGCTGTTTTAATTTTTCAATCTCAGCCATTGAAAACGATTTACGTCCTCTCATAATCTCGCTTAAGTTTAATTGTTAATCCTCGTGTTCCATTGTAAACAGAACACGAGGGCTATTATTTATGTTACTTTATTTTTCTTTCTTTATTTAGAATCTAAATCTCTTCCAATTGTTCCTCGTCTTCCTTCTTGTCATTCAGGAAAGAAAGGAAAAGCTTTAGGAATGCAGTCTCCTTAAAGAAGTAATTTGGATCTTCCTCCATCTTTTCGTATATGTAAGAGAAACCAAAATTGGCGTATTGCTCCATCTTGTCAACAAGTTGGTCAACAACTTTTCGAGCTGTAATTTCGCCTTTATCCAAAGCAATAAGGTCAATATCGGTTTTAGCCACAAGAGCAGCAAACAAAAACTGCCGTATTTCGCCATAAGATTTTCTTCCAAGACGATTTTCCTGATTACCCCAATATTGTATCGGCTGTCCGAATGACTTTAATTTTGCTTTATCTTCAATCAATGGTTTTGTTTGGTCAAAATACAAACCAATGAAAAAGGCAATTATAAAAAGCTCATAACCCGCACCAAATATCTTAGCACGAGCAGCTTGATATGATGTTGTGCCTCGTCCATAGTCGGTAAACACCTTTATGACAGACTCTTCGTAGCGTTTTTCCCACTGAGGATTACGCTTGCTCCATAAGTCGAATAATGATTCCATAGCTATTTTATTTTATCAACGATTGTCCTAATTGTTGCCATATTATGGCTATCAAAATTATCAGCCTTTCTGATACGATACACACCACATGTCAACTGGTCGATTTCGTTCAGACGAAGCTGACCCTTTGTTATGAAATCCTTTGTCACAATGATACATTGCTTATTGATTTTATCTATAACATTGTAGAAGCCCTCTTCCTTTGAATCGCCGAATGAAGATGTAGCCGCATCGAATATCAACGGATAATTCTCATCACGTTTCTGATCTGTAAAATCAGAAATAGCAAACAACACTGACATATACATGACTGTCTCTTGAGAGCCAGAAGGATTCTTTATCTCAGTTCCGTTAGAGCTATAAAGCCTAATCTCGGTAGACTCCTCAACAGTCTGACGCAAACGTATCTCTCCATGGAAGTCTTGCACACTAAGTCTTTCCAAATACTCATTGGCACACTCCTCCAAAGCAGATAGGAATCGGCGCAGGTTTTCCTTCTTAGCCTTTCTAAAAGCCTTTGCTATCTCTTCAAACACACGATGAACGTCCCTATAGACTTTCACTTGACCATTTTGCGGATTCAAATCATTAAACTGTTTGCGCAAATCATCCTCTTCTGCCTTTAAGTCCTGAAGGTCGCGTTCCAACTCCACAAGACGAGTTTCTGCACGTCCTTTTTGCTCGAACATTCCCTTAATGTCAAGAAAACTCTTTTGCAGCAACTCCTCTGACACATTACCAGCCTGTATCAGTAAGCGAGCTTTTTCATCTTCAGTTTCTTGCTTCTTGTCTTCAACCTTCTTTAATTCTTCACGCAGACGGTCCTCAAGACTCAATCTATCAAATATATCTGTTGAAATATGCGCAATCTGAGCTTCCTTATTTCCACCAAGACGGATACTCATATTATGCAATTCTTCGATATATCCACTTGTGAACAATTGCTTACGCTCTACAGCCGCTTTTTCCTCTTCCATTTGCAACTTAGCGGCAATATGTCTCTTGTATTCATTAAGCTTATTCACCATAAAATTATAAGCATCAGAACCTTCTGGAGCTTTACTGCCACAAACCTTGCACACATGATCGTGAATCATTTCCTCCATTGTCTCTTGGTTGGGCAAATACCATGGCAATTCTGCTACATTTTCCGACAACATACCACGAACCTCTTGCAAGGCTTCCTTCTTGCCCATTTCCTTGGCTTGCTCCTCAACAAAGTCTTTCTCCTGTTTTCTTTTCTCTCGACTAAAATCCGAGCATTTCTTCTTAAACTCTGTCAAAACAGAAGGGAAAGCGCATAATATCCATAATTGGTCCAACAATGCAGTATTCTTGTTTACCATACTTATGTTTGCCCTCAACTTAAGCGACTTCTCCTTCAGAGACTTCAACCGCTCACTTACTTCATTAAATCTTTCTGTTGTCTCCTGATTTTGTTCTAATTCTTCAAGTTTTGTTGAAAAAACCGACACAGAGAGTTTCTTGTCCGCTATCTCTTTTTTCTTGTTATATATATCTTCAGACACACGTTTCAAATGACTCTCAAGTTTCCCTGCCTGAGTCGCTATTTTCTGGTCTGACTTACATTCTTTTTGATAAGCCTTATTAGATTTATCTTCCATTTCAGCAGAGATTTCAACCAATTTGTCAAACTCTCTCACATCAGAAAATTTATCAACAAGCTCCTTTAACGCTGCTGCATTTTGGAAAACATTAAGAGTAGACTCACCCTTGAACATGCTAAATCTTTGGATAAACGCATCAAAACATCTATCCATAAGAGTCTTTCCATTCACCACTTCACGCCCTGCGCCTGTATCCTCATAGCCTCGGAAAGTAATAGAAGAAGTCTTGAATGAAGTCTCCGACGTGCGCTCGAAAGTGAAGCGTTTTTCAACAATCTTTTCGCCATCATGGTCGAAAACCATTCTTACTGCGACTTCATCGCTTTCGCCAATTTCCAACTTCGACTTGCGCATTTCCGACGCATTGTCAATGCTATTATTTTCTGTAGCCGTGTTAAACAACCATTGCAAAGCCTCAAAGAAAGTTGTCTTGCCATCTCCATTGTCACCAATGACAAGAGTCAGTCCTTCAGAAAACTCAAATTTATTTTCCCCATAGTAACTTCGGAAGTTACGTATAGAGATTTCCTTTATTATCATACGTTTCTCTTTAAATATTCTGTTACTTCTTTGTATATTTCTTTCTCTGTTGCTTGTTCTGCTGAACGTTTGATTATCTGAGCAACAGCGCTGACAACTACATTGTCAGAATCAATAGCTTGGTATATTGATGTGACTTCGGCTGGATTATAATCGCCAAATTTCATCAAGTCGGGGTCTGTAAGAACAGCCTCAAGCATCTTGTCGTTATTTGAAGTATATGCCATATTTTTTTTATAAAATTGTTATGTTGTAATATGTAGTAATGTCATCAAGTTCGGTGTAAGTGAAGTCTGCATTCTCTGACAAAGAAGCAAAATCCCTCACACGCCTCATTTCCATTTCGAGCAGCTTGCGCTCCATATTGAAACTCTCAGATGCAGAGTTAATCATAGGCGCAACTATCAGGTCGTGTATCACGGCATGATACTTATCCTTGTGCTTTCGCAAGATTCTGCCTCTACGTTGTATGAATTGTCGAGGATTGCCCGTACTTGCACAGAATATAGCCATCTCGCTACGTGGAACGTCCACGCCTTCATCAAGACATTTCATAGAAGTAAGAACTTCCAAATCGCCATTGGCGAAATCCTCAAGAATCTTATTCCTGTTTTTCGACGAGGAAGTGAATTCTCGTACTGTAGTTGTGCGACTTATGCCCTTCACTATTTCTGTATACCTATCTATAAGGTGCTGTGAAGTCTCATCCTCACCTACTACATCCTCCACATCGAAAACGTCTGACGTTTCATCCGGCTTGTTGCCTTCTGGCACATAAACCAAGGTATATTTCAAATTCCCCTTTTCCTCATACCTTTGCTTCAAGATGTTGCGGAAAGTCTCTTCCTTGTTCTTAGCCTTATGTATTATACGCTTTCGCTTCAGCAGCAAAGCCATAAGAATATCATCGCCTTGCGGAAAAGACGAACTATCGTAGTTGAAAAATTTAGCCAACTGCAATGATATCTTTATATACTCTGCCATCTCTTCATCATCCAAATATACCACATGAGGATAATAATAATAACGGCACAAGAACCCATTGTCAATGGCCTCACGCATGGAATATTCAAATGTAAAGCCCTTCTCACTCCCAAAGAAATCAGCCAGTCTGTTGTTTGCCGCATCGTCGTACTGACGGTTGGGAGTTGCCGACAATCCTATGCGACGGAAATACTTTATGCCATCGAGCCTGTCAAGGATTCTGCCAGCACCCATATTATGAGCCTCATCAGCGATAAGAAGAGTTTTACTCATAGAAAAGCCATTCAAGGTATTGAATACATTGGCACGAGCAAATGAGGCATAGGTTGAAATGATGATAAAAGAGTCGTCGCCATCTGAATAATTGAAAGCCTCCTTCATGTGCAAAGCCTCAATCTCATCCTTCCATCTTCTGTTGCGAGAATATACTTTATAGATATTCTTGAAATTGAACTTACGGCATTCTTCAACCCATTGTTCAACCAATGTTTTAGTCGGCACAAGTATTATTGCCTTGTAATAGCCCTTGCGCTTGTAAATCTCCAACAGACAATTAAGCGATGTAATGGTCTTGCCCGTACCCGTAGCCATGGCAAACAGACCACGCTGCTTGTTGTTCTTCCAATTCTCAAAAGCCTGTTTCTGATAGTCGCGCGGACCTGACGGATAAGGAAAATGGGGACTGGATTCATTTTCTTCATCATGCACCACAACCTTTTCTTCATTTATCTTTCGAGCCTCCTTTTCAGCCTTGATTCTTTTCAACTTACGTTCCACGTCAAGCAGCTCGTCAATATCCTTATCTTTAAAAGACGAGGTTATTGCTGTTTCAAGTTTGTCTGCCGACAAATACTCAATACCATTCTTCTGACGGTTCATTATAGCATCGAACTCTTCACGTTGGTTTTGAATCCGCTTGCGTATCATCACGTCAAGCGAGTCGCTACGGTCGATTTTTATCTCCTCAAGATTATTGAACAGTCCGCTTATTGTGAAATTGGCAGACCCTGTGAATGAAGTCACGCTGTCGCCATCACGAAATTGTCCCGACTTGGTATGGGCGATGCCTTTACGGTTGCGTGGACGTATGATACGTATATCAATACGCTTGTGGTGAATAAGGAAAGCTAAACAGTCGAAGAACTGCTGCTGGTATTCGTCAAAAGTCTGTAGCAAAGACTCGAAATCCGTCAGGTCGAAACAGTCAATAATCGTTCCGTTCACTCCATTGTTTATGGCTTTCTTGTCAGCTTCCGAAACTATCTGATTTATAACAAGGCGCATTCTTCCACCATTCGCAATGAAAGTAGCAAAGCCCTCAGCAAGCACACTTATTGCAGCTGAGCTGAAATAACCCAACTGCAAATCAAACTCGTCGCTGTTCCTCAGTCCATCGTTGAAGAACTTCTCTGGCGAATTGTATTCCCCAGGGCGATATGTTCCGTCTTCTGCCCAATCAACCTCGTATAGCATAAACTTAAGAGTTTTCAGATGAAACAATTAGCGCACATTATCTCGTCGCCGAACAAGTCGACAAGTGTAGTGCCTTTTTGCTTTGTGCGGTTTTCCTCCTGTCGCTTTATGATGTCGAGCTTTATCTTTCTTATTCGCTCAGGCTTAATCAATTCGGCAAGACTCTCACCCTGATTCCATGTATAGCCGTCTTTCTCAAACTCCATTGCCTTCTTATAGAGGTCGGGATGCTGCTCATAAAGCCATATCCATTCTATCTTCTGCTGAAAGAAACAGAAGTAACAGCCCGAACGGCTTCTGCAATAAGTGCCCGTCTTGCCGTCCACCTCAAAAGGAATTTCCTCATAATAGGCTGGCACTCCTACTCCACTCTCGCGCAAGAGACGGAATATGTCGTCCTTGACAAGCACCTCGTCATTGTCAATCAAAGGAAAACTGTCGAGTTTGCCTATTGGATATTCCGTTGTCTTCAAGTATTCAAACACCACATGATTGAACAGCCTAACGTCAATATCGAGCAAGGCGTTCAACTTCTTGGAATAATAGAATTGCTTGGAAATCGGGCGTTTCAACACTTGCATTATGTCCTCACGCTGATAATCCTTGCACAGACTGTCGTACAAAGCAATAATCTGCTCCTGCTGGTCGTTGTGAAGCACTTTGTTTATAACATCAATACTCCATATATTGCGGCGGAAAGGGAAAACAGCCTGAATGTTAGGTTTGGAAGATATATAGCCGTCACGATCCTCGTCGCCACGTATTCCGACATACGACACTGCATAATCGTCGCCTACATAACGCTCAAATTCTGCAAGTTTCATTTTTTGAGTGCACCATCTTTGTTGCGGCGATGGAAGGAAGCCGCCTGCTGCTTTAAGAAAATGCTCAAAGGGAGTTGGCTCCGGGCTGCCCTCAGCAGCTCGAAGTCTTTTTATAGTTCCCAAATATGCTGACAATCTTTCTATCAGCAACTCTGTCTCCGCCAGCTCGCATCCTGTGTCGGAGTTGTAGTATTCTATCTTCAGTTGAGGATATTTCTGTTTAAGGTAGATTGCAAGGGCTGCACTATCCTTTCCTCCAGAAATTCCAAGAATATGTCTTACGTTCATTTTGCCATCTTTTTGTTTAACACTCTCAACAATGTGCATATAGCCACATTATCATTGTCGGTATTTGCAAGAGCCTCATCCAACAGTTTCTCCAGCTCGTCAGCTTTACTTTCTTCCGTCTTAGGCAGTCGGAATGTCTGTGACGAGAGGTTCTTGCCCTTTGTTGCCACCATGTCAACCGAGAAGCATTCCTCGTTGGCGTTGGCAGCTACGCCCATGCGTGAGATGTCGGAATATTTCTCGCATTCACGAAAAAGCGTCACAAGGTTATGCACAAGCTTTTCTTCCTGATCATCGCGCAAACGTTCAAGTGGCTGCTCCAAAGCAGTATAGCATATTGACTGATACCACTCCTTGCGATTGTCAAACTCTGCCATGACGTGATTGTAGAATTCCTTCAGTCGGCCGGTAAGCAAATGCTCGTTGACAGAGGCGAAACGTTGGCGTATTTCGACCACGTACTCAGAATAATCATATTCCTCGATACTGAGGGCATCTAAGACGCTGGATTCTATACGGTCAATTAGGTCGTTGTAGCATGAGCGCAATTCTCTTACTGCACGATTAACGACATAGCAGAACTCCTCCACCTTTTCCTTTTTCTGCAAAGCAATCTTGTCGAAGCCTAATGCTTCGGGCAGGTCCTCAAAGAAGGTTTTTTCGGGGTCCTTAGCCACGGCAAGCGTGTCACGGAAACGTGCGGTCTGCTCATGATTGAACTTTCGTGTGTGCTTGGCATAATCATTAAGCTGTCGGCTATAGAAAAAGAAGAACGGCTTTATGGTCTCCACAAAGTCATCGCTCTTCACCTCCCCAAGAGCATTTACATTCAAGAACTTGCGATACTGGTTAAATATATCCATACGCACCCCCGTCACGTCAAGTGCCTTGACACTATAGTCGGACGAATGTTTCTGAAGCAACTCGAAGAACTCCATGTTCACGTTCGGAATATATGCTCCACCATTGCCATATAGCGAATATTCCTGTTTCTTTATGTATAGATACGTTGGAATCCAGAAATCAAGAAAACCTTGTTTCAGCTTATATGGACGTGCAGACAGAAGCTTTACAAGTTCTGATATCTTGCGCGGCTTATTGGTTGTTGAAGCCAAGAAATCCTCACAGGCATCCCACAACGGCTTGATTCCTTCATTGGAGGGCTGACTCGCAAAAGCGCCATC
>ENA-UEPD01001588-UEPD01001588.1-human-gut-metagenome-genome-assembly--contig:-NODE-1588-length-11849-cov-4.335457_pt1 | contig 11849 bp, 8 predicted proteins | sample MGYA00242895_ERZ507906 | MGnify/ENA primary metagenome ERZ507906 (study PRJEB26167, sample SAMN06115416) | human gut metagenome | host: Homo sapiens | place: China:Guizhou | collected 2015-03-03... | reverse complement strand
GCAAGCGTAAGCATATAGGGATAGAAATTGTTTTCGTCAAGCAGCTGTCGGGTGTTGTCAATGTAGCGGTCGTTCCATCGCCGCCTTTCTCATGGATTCCGGCTATTCTTCCCGCCTGGTGGTTCATCTTCGAAACACCGAGGGCAGTTTTCTCCTAAACGGAAAAACTGTTTTTTCCAACACAGTCCTTCAGCCGAAAGATCAGTTGCGCGTCCATGTCACGGAGAAAAAAACTTCCGACCAGATTGTCCCTGTTCCCATGGACCTCTCCGTCGTTTTTGAAGACGAACATGTTCTCGTGATCGATAAACCTGCCGGAATGCCGGTCCACCCGTCCCAGGGACACTATGAGAATACCCTGGCAAACGGGATTGCATGGTATTACAGGAATGAGGAGTCTCCTTTCGTGTTCCGGGCCGTAAACCGGCTGGACCGGGACACATCAGGGCTTGTGCTTCTCGCAAAGAATCCCTACAGTTCCTGCGTTCTCTCTGATGCCGTGAAGGACCACACGATTCACAGGGAGTACGCCGCCATCGTCTCCGGGAAGACGGACGCATCCGGCACCATCGATCTTCCGATCGCAAGAAAGGACGGCTCCACCATCGAGCGGGTCTTGGATCCAGAGCGGGGTGAGACCGCTGTAACCCATTACCGGACATTTGCCTACAACAAGAACGCTGACCTCTCCTTCATCCGCCTCCTCCTGGAGACAGGAAGGACACACCAGATCCGCGTCCATATGAAAGCCATCGGGCATCCGCTGCCAGGGGATTTTCTCTACTGCCCGGACTACCGTTTTATCGACCGTCAGCCGCTCCATTCCACATATTTAAGCTTTTCCCATCCGGTGACCGGAGAAAAGCTTGAGTTCTCCGCCCCGCTGCCGGGGGACATGAGGAAACTGTTTCCAAACATAAAAGATCCGTCAGGTCCTGTCTTTTATTAAGGCAGATCCCGGCGGATCTTATTTACGCGAACAACGAGCCAAAGTCCGCGCATGCGCGGGACCTTGGCGACTGTCGCGATAACAAGGGGAAACTCGCGAAGCGTGTTTTCGCTTGTTTCCATGTCCGGTTCTTTTCTGGCTCTATATCCTTTTTACAGTAATGTAAAAGCAAAAACTTATCTCTTAATGCGTATCATCAACCACCCTGAATCCTAAGTCCTTTCGGATAGTGATTCTTCAGCATCCCGCCAGCCGCCTTCGCAAACCCCAGTGACATGCCGCCGGTAGTCACAAGAACCCAGCCTTTTGCCGGGATGTTCGGTTCTTCAAGATCCTCCGCCCGCAATGTCTCTCCACGGAGATACCGCAGCGCAAGATCCTCCGATCCGACCTCCACACTCTGTCTCACATCACTTTTTTTCAGTGCCAGAGCCAACGCATGGGACGGCTCAAATCTGTCTTTTTTCGCGCTTCCAAGGTGCAGGCCCGGTCTCAATACCTTAAGCCCCATAAGACCCGGCATCACCTCCGGGACGAGATACAGGTTCTCTCCAAACATCAGAAATTTCTTTCCATTTTCCAGATGTTCCGGTTTTCAAGTATATTTAGCTGTGTCATATGCCCGGAACTCCTTATCTATATACAGATAACCGTTCAGCCGCGCCGCATCCCTACGGCAGACATCTGTGATATCCAGACCACCAAACGATTCCTGCGTTCATGTTTTATCTATGCTGCCCGACCGTATTTTCACGGATCCAGCACTGTTTTAAAGGCACCCGGCTGCTGTCAGTCTGGTATTTCAGATCTCCCCGTGGAACACTTCCGCCGCCGGACCTGTCATAAATACAGTGTCCTTTTCTCTGTCCCAACGGATCAGAAGGTCGCCGCCGAGCAGTGTCACGCGGACTTCATCGTCAGTAAGACCGTTTAAGATGCAGGCGACCGCCGTCGCGCAGGCACCTGTTCCGCAGGCAAGAGTCTCTCCGGAACCACGCTCCCAGACACGCATATTTACATGTCCGCGGTCTACGATCTCCACGAATTCCGTGTTGGTGCGGTCCGGGAATTTTTCGTGGACTTCAAAGGACGGGCCGATCTTTTCAATCTCCATATCCTTGATTCCATCCATAAATACCACCGCGTGGGGATTTCCCATGGACACGCCGGTAAAACGGTACTCTTTTCCATCCACCGTGATCGGCTCCCCGATCTCGGAGGTCTGCACCGGACGCCCCATATCCACCGTCACAAGCTCTACCTTGCCGTCTTTTAATTTCATAGACAGATGCTTGATTCCGGATGCAGTCTCCACGTCGATCTCCGTCTTATCCACGATTCCGTGGTCATAGGCGTATTTTCCGACACAGCGAATCCCATTTCCGCACATGGCACCCCGGGATCCATCCAGATTGTACATGTCCATCTGGCAGTCCGCAACCCTTGACGGCTTAATTAAAATCAATCCGTCCGATCCGATTCCGAAATGGCGGTCGCTGACCATCTTTGCCGTCCCGCAGGGATCTTCCACAGTCTCTTCAAGACAGTTTACATAAACATAATCATTTCCGATGCCCTGCATCTTCGTGAATTTCATATTTTCTCTCCTATATGCTCCATCCCCTGTGCGAGGATCGTCTGGATGTGACCGTCCGCAAGAGAGTAGAGAACGCTCTTTCCTTCCCTGCGGAACTTGACAAGGCGCATCTGCTTCAGGATCCGAAGCTGGTGGGAGATCGCAGACTGTCCCATTCCGAGAAGACTTGCAATATCGCACACACATAACTCCGACTGGCTGAGTGCATACAGAATACGGATCCTTGTGGAATCGCCGAATACCCGGAAGAATTCCGCAAGATTCTGGAGCTCCTCGCCTTCCGGCATCACGTCCATCACCCGTTTTACCACCTTGTCGTGGACATGAATAAACTCACAGTGCGGGGCGATCTTTTCGTCCTCTCTGATACCCATGTTCCTGCTCCTTTACTGCTGCTGCCGCAGGTCATACGGACAGCAGTTCTTTCCACGCAGTTAGCGCACGAGAAGTTTGCTTACTTCGTACTGCTCCTCCGGGATGTCTTTCTTCATATTCAGTGCCTCCTGGATGTCGAAATCCACGAACTTGCCGTCCTTGTAGGCTACGATACGGTTGCTCTTTCCTTCCGCCAGAAGCTCTGCAGCTCTCGCACCCATGATGGACGCGTAAACACGGTCCTTACAGGTCGGTGTACCGCCTCGCTGGATGTGGCCAATGATGGTGGCACGGGTCTCGATACCTGTCGCCGCCTCGATCCTTCTTGCCATGGAAGTGGAGTGTCCGATTCCTTCAGCGTTGATGATGATGTGATGCTTTTTGCCGCGCTTTCTGTTCTCAATGATCCGGTTGATCAGGTACTGCTCATTGCCGTCGTAGCGCTCCGGAAGGAGAATATCCTCCGCGCCGTTGGCAATACCGCACCAGAGAGCGATATATCCGGCATTTCTTCCCATAACCTCGATGATACTGCAGCGCTCATGGGAGGTGGAAGTATCACGGACTTTATCGATGGCTTCCATCGCTGTGTTTACAGCGGTATCGAAACCGATCGTATAGTCGGTACAGGCGATATCAAGGTCAATGGTTCCCGGAAGACCGATCGTGTTGATTCCGAGAGCGGAAAGCTTTCCGGCACCGCGGAAGGAACCGTCTCCTCCGATCACAACGATACCATCGATACCATGTTTCTTACATACCTCAGCGCCACGCTTCTGGCCTTCCTCAGTTGTGAACTCCTCACAGCGGGCTGTGTAAAGGATCGTACCGCCGCGGTTGATCGTGTCCGCAACGCTGACGCTGTCCATATCTACGATTTCTTCCTGAAGGAGTCCGGCGTAGCCACGCATGATTCCTTTTACCTTCAGGCCTTTATTGATAGCGGTTCTTACAACCGCACGGATTGCCGCATTCATTCCAGGGGCATCTCCGCCGCTGGTCAATACTCCGATCGTTCTGACTTCTTTCTTTGACATATGGGTTTCCTCCATAAAAAAATTCTGTCAATCATTCGCCGTACACGTCCTTATTTTAATGTAACTGCTCAGTTTTTTCGCAGTCACATGCAAAAATCCATTCCGGATCGACTTCGCCGATGGGATTTTTGCCTTCCAGCCAATGTTCTCTTACGGTCAGCGCAGTGAATGCACAGACCTACCAAACAGTTACATTTTAATACACTTTGCCCTTCTTTTCAATGACCTTTTGCACAACTTTGACATTTTTTTCACCAAGGATCTTATACAGGCGGTTCAGAAGATCCGGCCCTGCGAGGACTGCCCAGTTTTCGGAAAGTCTGCGCATTTTCCGTTCTTCTTTTAAATACATAATGACCCGGTCTTTTCCGTCGGAATCACGGAGTGCCGCCATGACATCGTCGATGTGGCTCGCGTAGAATGCCTGATTTTCGAACTGAAGCCAAAGCTCATTCGGGATATCGGTGAACGGGATCACTTCCTCGCAGATCAGCTTTCCTACCGGGTCATCACCGATGGACGCCCGGCCGCGGATAAACACCTTGTTTTCCTCGGTGAACGCCTGACGGTTCTTCTCGTAGATCTTCGGGAACACGAGAACTTCCACCGTGCCCACAAGATCCTCAACGGTGATGAATGCCATGAGCTGGTTCGTCTTTGTAGTCTTCACCTTTTTCGACGTGATCATTCCGCCGATGACCACATTGGAATTATCCTCCACAATGGTCTTTCCGACCTCATCCACAACGAAATCGGAAGTTCTCGCCGTCACATTTTTCTCCCAGAGTTCCCGGTATTCCTCCATCGGATGACCGCTGACATAGATGCCGATGGTCTCCTTCTCGAATGCCAGAAGTGTCTGCTTGTCATACTCGCCCACATCCGGGAACGTGATATGGAAGTTGTCCTTTTCCTCCTCCGGGGCGATGTCAAAGAAGCTCATCTGACCTTCCATGACCGTCTTTTTCTCTTTTGACTTGCTCTCCAGAAGGTCACCGGAGACGATAAGCTTCTGCTTTCTCGTTCCCGGAAGTGTGTCCAGGGCACCAGATTTAATGAAGCTCTCCAGCGTTCTCTTATTGACTTCCTTGTTGGACATTCTGGACACAAAATCATCGAGGTTTTTGAAGAGACCGCCGCTCTCACGCTCGGCGATGATCACGTCCACCACGGCCCGGCCCACACTCTTGATGGCGGAAAGTCCGTAACGGATACCGTTTCCGGATACGGAGAAGCCGCTGTATCCCTCGTTGATATCCGGCGGCAGGATCGGGATTCCCATGTTCCGGCAGGCGAGAATGTACTCGGAGACCTTCGTGGTGTTGTCCATCACGGAGGTCATGAGCGCCGCCATGAATTCCTTTGGATAATAATATTTTAAAAACGCGGTCTGATATGCAACCACCGCATAGGCCGCCGCATGGGACTTGTTGAAGGCGTACTTTGCGAAGTCCGTCATGTCATCGTAAATCTGGTTTGCCGTCTTCTCGTCGATCCCGTTGGCGATACAGCCCTTTACGCCCTCTTCCTCATTTCCGTAAACAAAGTTCTGGCGCTCCTTCGCCATGACCGCCGCCTTTTTCTTCGACATGGCACGGCGCACAAGGTCGCTTCGGCCGAGGGTATATCCGGCGAGATCTCGGACGATCTGCATGACCTGCTCCTGGTAGACGATACAGCCGTAGGTCGGCTTTAAGATCGGCTCCAGCTGCGGGCAGGTGTAGGTGATGGATTCCGGGTCATTCTTTCCCTTTAAATATTTCGGAATAAAGTCCATTGGACCCGGACGGTACAGGGAGATTCCGGCTATGATATCCTCCAGGGTAGTCGGCTTCAATTCCTTCATGAAGGTCTTGAAGCCGCCGCTTTCCAGCTGGAACACGCCCTCGTTCTTTCCTGTTCCGAGAGAATCCATGACCTTTTTATCATCATAATCGATGTGCTCGAGATCGAGCTTCACACCGCAGTTCTTTTCGATCATCTTCACCGCGTCCTGGATGACAGTGAGTGTGCGGAGTCCCAGAAAGTCCATCTTTAAAAGGCCCAGTTCTTCCAGCGTCGTCATCGTAAACTGGGTCACGATGGTGCCGTCGGCACCTCTCGATAACGGGACATACTCGTCAATGGAGGTCCTGGAGATCACGACGCCCGCCGCGTGCATGGAGGTGTGGCGCGGGAGTCCTTCCAGTCGCTTTGACATGTCGATGAGCTTTCTTACCTGCTCATCTGAATCATATAGCGCCTTTAATTCCGGGTTTTTCCTGAGTGCCAGGTCCAACGTGATATTTAATTCCGCCGGGACCATCTTCGATACCTGGTCGCAGAGGCTGTAGGGCAGGTCCATGACACGCCCCACATCGCGGATCACGCCGCGGGCCGCCAGGGTACCGAAAGTGACGATCTGGGCCACCTGGTCCTTCCCGTACTTTTCCACAACGTAGTCGATAACTTCCTGACGGCGCTCGTAGCAGAAATCCACGTCGATATCGGGCATGGATACTCGTTCCGGGTTCAGGAAACGCTCAAAGAGGAGCTGATACCGGATCGGGTCGATGTCCGTGATCTTTAAGCAGTACGCCACGATACTTCCCGCCGCGGAACCCCGCCCCGGTCCCACAGCGATCCCATGGGATTTCGCGAAGTTGATGAAATCCCACACGATCAGGAAGTAGTCCACGTAGCCCATGCTCTTGATGGTTCCGAGTTCATAATCCAGGCGGGCGCGGAGCGTTCCGTCATCATTCGGATAGCGCATCGCGAAGCCCTCATCGCAGAGGTGGTTTAAATAGCCCCAGGAATCGTAGCCCTCCGGCACATCGAATCTCGGGAGTTTTGTGACACCAAACTCGATCTCCACGTTGCAGCGCTCCGCGATCTTGTGGGTGTTCTCGATGGCTTCCGGGGCGTATGGGAAGAGTCTGCGCATCTCCTCCTCGGACTTCACATAGTACTGTCCGCCCTCGTAGCGCATACGGTTCTCGTCGGAGACCTTTTTCCCTGTCTGGATACAGAGCAGAATGTCGTGGGCCTCCCAGTCCTCGGCGTTGATGTAGTGGCAGTCGTTTGTCGCCACAAGCGGGATATTTAATTCTTTTGAGAGGCGCATGATCCCCTGATTTACCTGGCGCTGCATCGGAATACCGTGGTCCTGGAGCTCCAGGAAATAGTTGCCATCGCCGAAGATCTCCAGGTGGCGTTTTGCAGCCGCCTTCGCGTCCTCATAGAGACCTTTCTCCAGATATCTCGGGACTTCTCCGGCAAGGCAGGCGCTTAAAGCGATGATTCCCTCGTGGTACTCCCGCATGACCTCCTCGTCGATCCTCGGTTTATAATAGAAGCCATCCACAAAGCCTTTGGAGACGATCTTCATCAGGTTCTGGTATCCTGTATTGTTTTCCGCGAGAAGGACCAGATGGTAGTAACGGTCCTCGCCGTGTACAGTCTCGCGGTCAAATCTTGAGCCCGGGGAGACATACACCTCGCAGCCGATGATCGGTTTGACCCCGGCCGCACGGGCTGCCCGGTAAAAATCGATCACCCCGTACATGACACCGTGATCGGTGATCGCCATGCTGTCCATGCCAAGCTCTTTTGCCCGCGCCGCCAGCTCTCCTATTTTACTGGATCCGTCCAAAAGACTGTACTCTGTATGGACATGCAAGTGTGTAAATGCCATCTGTCTCCTCCGTATTTTTTATCATCAATTGCAAAAGGACTGTCACCCCGAAAGGCGGCAGTCCCGTAATGTCGCTATATACAGACATGCTTCTTAGTTGTTGCTTAAATATTTCTCAATATCGTTTACTGCTTTCTCTTCGTCCACTCCGTCCGCTGTCACGACCACCTGCTCGCCGACCGGAAGATCAAGTGTCATCATGCCCATGATGCTCTTGGCATTGATCTTTTTGTTGTCACTCTGGACGTAAATTGTACTCTCATAGCTGCTTGCAAGCTGCACTAACATCGCAATCGGTCGAGCCTCCAGACCAGAAGCAAGTTCGATAGTCACCGTACGTTTTGTCATAATAATCCTCCTCAATTGCACAAAGAATGGCGCTTACTAGTCTCCATTCACGTTTCGGTTCCCTGTTCCCGCAGTTTCTCCGCCATCTCACCAAGCTTCCTCAATCGATGGTTGACACCCGATTTTCCAACCGGCGGTTCCAGGTCTTCGCCCAGTTCCTTCAGCGTCGCTTCCGGTTTTAAAAGTCTTGCCTTTGCAATCTGCGCAAGACCATCTGGAAGACTTTCAAAGCCTACCGTGTCGCGGATAAACTCGATATCCTCGATCTGCTTCACAGCGGCTGACACTGTTTTGTTGATGTTTGCCGTCTCGCAGTTGACCTGGCGGTTGACATTTCCGCGCATCTCTTTCAGGATGCGGATGTTCTCCAGTTCCATCAGTGACAGATGGGCCTCCATCACATTCAGGATATCCACGATCTGGCTCCCCTCTTTAATATATACCACATAATAGCGTTTGCGGATGACAATTTTTGCATCAATGTCAAACGTTGCCATAATGGACTGGATCTGGCGGGCTTTCGCATCTGTCGCGCAGACGATCTCAAAATGGTAAAACTTCTCCGGATCACTGATGGAGCCGGATGCAAGAAAAGCGCCGCGCAGAAATGCCCTGCGGCAGCAGGGGTTCTGTACGACCACATTTCCCACAACGGAAAGATTCTCTCCGATCTCTCCGTCCTCCGTAAGAAGTTTTGTGGCTTTCAATACGCGGAGTGCATCCTCATGCTGTTTCACACAGACTGAATAGATCCTGTTTTTTCCCAGGTGCGCATTCCGCCGTATAGAGATATCAGTTTCTATATTAAATGTTTTTCTCAATAATGTAAAGCACTTTCTGGCAACTGTCACATTTTCCGTGTGGATCTTGATGCTGTAATGATCGTCCCCGGAAATCTGGATCCGTCCGCAAAGGCTTAAAATCGCCGCAATTTCGGCGATCTGGCAATGCCTTGCCGGACTCATATGCCTGGAAAGCTCTTCCTTGATCCTGGAAGAAAAAGACATACTTACTTTCCTCCATCCTTCCCCGCGTCCCTGTGTTCCAGCCGGATCTCGTACCGCCCGGACTCCGTCAGACGCTTAAATACTTCTCCTGCGATCGTCACCGAACGATGGCGTCCGCCGGTGCATCCGATCGCGATCACGAGCTGCGTTTTTCCTTCCTGTTCATATTTCGGAATCACGAATTCCAGAAGATCATTCAGTTTCTTTAAGAACTCTTCCCCGGTACCACCCTGCATCACATAGTCCTGTACCGCCTGCTCCGTTCCCGTATGGAACCGGAGTTCCTCCACATAGTAGGGATTCGGGAGGAAGCGCACGTCAAACACCAGGTCGGCATCCGCCGGGATCCCATACTTGAAACCGAAACTCACGACTGTGATGAACATGCTGCTGCATCCATCCGCTTCGCTGTAGAGATTTTCCAGCTCATGGCGCAGTTCTTTTGTCAGAAGTCTGCTGGTGTCGATGACCTGGTCCGCCTCTTTTTTTAAGAAGGCGAGCTTCTCCCGCTCCAGCTCGATTCCCTTTTCCACGCGGCCGTTTCTTGAGAGCGGATGGCTGCGTCTCGTCTCCTTGAAGCGCTTGATAAGAACTTCATCGGAGGAATCCAGGAACAGGATCGAGAACGGGTATTTGTTTTCTCTCCATTTCCGGATGATAATCTCCAGATACGGCAGCTCCTCACCGCTTCGGACATCCACACCCAGGGCGATGTCCTGCTTTTCGCTCTGTCCGTTCATGACCAGCTCCGCAAATTTTTCAATTAAAAGGACCGGCAGGTTGTCGGCGCAATAGAAGCCCATGTCTTCCAGTGTTTTTAATGCCGTGGTCTTTCCTGCGCCCGACATGCCTGTCACGATTACAAGTCTCAACGAGAATTCCTCCCTGTATTGTGCACCTTTAAAATTCACCTAAGAGTTTTACTTCCAGCTCGAGATCTACCCCGGAACTCTCCTTTACCCGGCGTTTTACCTCATTGCAAAGTCCCAAAATATCCGCCGCCGTTCCATGATCCTTATTGATCACGAATCCGGCGTGTTTCTCGGAGACCGCGGCTCCGCCGACGGAAAATCCCTTTAAACCGGCATCCTCGATCAGTTTTCCGGCGAAATATCCTTCCGGGCGCTTGAAGGTGCTTCCGGCGCTCGGGTATTCTAACGGCTGCTTCTCTTTTCTCTTTCTTGCCAGCTCTTCCATCTGCGACCGGATCACCTCCGGATCGCCAGGTGTCAGCTTGAATGCCGCGCGGACTGTGAAAAGTCCCAGGCGCTCCAGACAGCTCGTTCTATATCCCAACTCCAGCTCCTCGTTTTTCATCAGCTTCACATTTCCGTCCTGGTCCATCACATCCGCCCACAGGAGTACGTTCTTCATCTCGGATCCGTAAGCGCCCGCATTCATCATGACCGCACCGCCGACGGTTCCCGGGATTCCCGCTGCGAACTCCAGGCCGGTGAGCTCCTCTCTCGCCGCCGTGTTCGCAAGCTTTGAGAGCATCACGCCTGCCCCGGCGATGATAATGTTTTCGTTTTTCTGAACTTCTAATTCAGCGAGACGCTCTGTGCTGATGATCGTGCCACGGAAACCTTTATCTCCCACGAGGAGATTGCTTCCGTTGCCGATCATGTACCAGGGCTGTCCTGACTTTTTACAGTCCAGGACCGCCTCGCGGAGTTCTGTCTCTGATTCCGGAATCATGAACCGGTCTGCCGGACCGCCGACGCGGAATGATATGTGCCGCGCCATCGGCTCATTTGTTCTGATTTCCATGAATGTTTCTCCTTTTTATTCGCCTCTTTTAGCGATATTCGCCTGCACGCGGTTGTAGAGCTCCTGGGCCGCGTTGTAGCCCATCTTCTTCTGACGGTAGTTGACCGCCGCGGACTCTACGATTACTGCCAGATTACGTCCCGGACGGACCGGAATGTTGTGGCAGACAACTTTATTTCCAAGGAACTCCGTGTACTGGTCCTCAAGTCCGAGACGGTCGTATTCCTTATTCTTATCCCACTCTTCGAGCTTGATGACCATGTCGATGGACTGGGTATCTTTTACACTCTCGACACCGAACAGGGTCTTCACGTCGATGATGCCGATTCCGCGCACCTCGATGAGGTATCTTGTGATATCCGGGGCGGAACCGACGAGGGTCTCGTCGCTGACCTTTCGGATCTCCACAACGTCGTCGCTCACAAGACGATGTCCGCGCTTAATTAGTTCCAAAGCCGCCTCGCTCTTACCGATTCCGCTTTCACCTGTGATCAGAACGCCTTCGCCAAATACATCGACGAGAACGCCGTGAATGCTGATGCACGGGGCAAGTTTTGCCTTCAGCCAGCGGATGACTTCCGCCATGGTATCGGATGTCGGTTTTGCGGAGAGCAGGCACGGAACACCGTAATGACTGCAGAGTTCTGCGACCTCCGGCTCCGGTGTCTGGTTTCTGCAGAACACGAGACATGGGATCTTGCTGGAGATCAGCTTGTCATACATGGCGATCCGGCGCTCTCTTGTGAGCCCGGAGAGGTACGCGATCTCCACGTTTCCGATCATCTGTACACGCTCATTGTCAAAATGTGCGTAGAATCCGGTGAGCTGAAGCGCCGGACGGTTCACGTCCGGGTGGGAGACAACGATCTTCTCGCAGTCCAGCTCCGGGGTCAGGTTTTTGAAATCCATTTTTTCTATTAATTCAGCTATTGTAACTCCGTACATGGCATAGTTCTCCTTTCCTGTATCTGGCCGCTGCCTCGAATCATGGCGGCAGTTCTTCGGAACAATTCGCAGCTATTCTATCGATTTAAAATACTGTGTAACTATTCAGTACCTTCATAGTTACACGCAAAAATCCATTCCAGAT
>ENA-UEPD01001571-UEPD01001571.1-human-gut-metagenome-genome-assembly--contig:-NODE-1571-length-11967-cov-5.590496_pt1 | contig 11967 bp, 8 predicted proteins | sample MGYA00242895_ERZ507906 | MGnify/ENA primary metagenome ERZ507906 (study PRJEB26167, sample SAMN06115416) | human gut metagenome | host: Homo sapiens | place: China:Guizhou | collected 2015-03-03... | reverse complement strand
GGCAATCAGGATGCTGGCGGACTGGGAGCCAGGGAGAAGAATCTGATTGCGTTTGACCTCTTTACGCAGGCTGCCTTGACTATGGGCTTGACATCTTGCTCCGACTTCCTTGAGGAGCCTATCCGCGGTCAGCAGGATATGGAGAACTACTTCACTACCGAGGAAGAATGTGAAAAGCAGATTACCGGTTGCTACAACTTCATCGCATGTGATGACTGGTGGCAGATTTACAAATTCTACAACCTCTGCAACATTACCACCGATGATTGCTGGATGGGTAACACCACACAGGACCCGGGTGAATATAGAGTAGCAGCCATGTTTACCGGCAACACCATCGAGTTGGGTAATACCGTACAGAACTTCTGGCAGTATCGCTACAAGGGTATCACCCAGTGCAACATCGCCATCGAAAAGATTGTACAACTGAAATTCAACGACGAGAAGTATCAGAAGCGACTGATTGCCGAGGCTAAGTTCCTCCGCGGTTTCTACTACTTCGAACTGGTGAAGAACTTTGGCGGTGTACCATTGGTAATGTCACTCAAGATGCCTTCTGAGGTTCAGGGTATCACCCGAGCTACCAGCGCAGAAACCTACGCTCAGATTGAGCAGGACTTCAAGGATGCCCTCGCCGAACTTCCAAAGAAGGCAGAGTTATCTGCCAACGACATCGGTCGTGCTACCAGCGGTGCTGCCAAGGGTATGTTGGCAAAGGCATATCTCTACCAGGGTAAGTATGCTGAAGCTGAGCCTATCCTGCAGGAACTCACCTGCCGTGGCTCTCATGCCAGCGGAACACCGGAATATGAACTGATGGATGACTTTAGCCAGGTTTGGAACATCGACTACAACAATGGCAAGGAGAGTCTCTTCGAGATTCAGACCAGTGATGATACCCAGTATTCTCTGGGTGAGCGCTACTCTGTCTTGGTTGGTTCACGTGACGACGCTGGTTGGGCATGGGGTCTTCCTACCAGCAACCTGGAAAAGGCTTTCAAGGATGCAGGAGACGAGATTCGACTTCGCTATACCATCCTTCACGATGGACAGACAGAAGTTCCTGGTGACCCAACATGGAATGAGGACAACCCATACGTGATTTCAGCCAGCAAGCATAAGTCTGGCCGTTGCAACATGAAGCTCTTCATCCCAGTGAACAGGCGCCCTAGTCCATACGATGCACCTCACAATCCATTGAACATCCGCTTGCTCCGCTATGCAGAGGTATTGCTGATGTATGCAGAGACAGAGAATGCTCTCAATCACGACAGTGAGGCACAGTGGGCACTCAACAAGGTACGCCAGCGTGTTCAACTTCCAGAAGTTACCGCCACAGGTACAGCCCTTCGTGATGCTATCCGCACCGAGCGCCGTCTGGAGCTGGCACTTGAGGGGACCCGCCTCGACGACCTGCGCCGCTGGAAGATGGATGATGGAAAGACAATGATGGAACACGTATTCGGTCCTAACGGTACTTTCGTGAAGTACAACATGGAGGAATCTACCGACCCATACGAGACCACCAACCAGCAGGAGAACAGCAACGAGGGTATCAACTTCCAGGCACCTCGCGACCTTCTCTTCGCCATCCCTAACTCAGAAATTACCATGAGTAACGGAACCATCAAGCAGAACGAAGGTTACAACTAAAATATCAAAGGGACAGGACAAATCTCTTGTCCTGCTCCCTTTTCTTTCATAAAAATATTGCTATCCATACACCTTAATTATATATAAAGCCTCAGCAAATGAAAAAAACATCCATCTTCAGCCTCACAGCTGCCTTGATGATGACTGCCAACTTATATGCGCAATCATCATATAAGGTCACCGTAAACCCCAACATCTGCTATCAGACCATAGCAGACTTCGGATCAAGCGACTGTTGGACAGCCGATTTTGTGGGCAAATATTTCAGTGATGCAGAAAAAGAGAAATCGGCGAAATGGCTCTTCAGCCAGGAAATGGATGCCGATGGTAACCCAGAAGGCATCGGTCTCTCAATGTGGCGCGTAAACCTGGGTGCCGGTTCAGCAGAACAAGGCAGCCAAAGCGGCATCGAAGACATCACCCGACGTGGCTACTGCTATCTAGATGCCAATGGCAACTACGACTGGACCAAGTCGGCAGGTCAACAATACTTCATGCAGCAAGCCAAGAAATATGGAGTAGATCATTTTCTGCTCTTCTCCAATTCAGCCCCAGTACAGTTTACCAAAAACGGCAAGGCATGCGCTTACAAGGGTGTGAGCGGAAGCAATCTCGCAGACAATCACTATGCCGACTTTGCCAAATTCCTCACGACAACAACCAAACACTTCACCGACAAAGGCTACAACATAACCCTCATTGATCCGGTAAACGAGCCACAATACGATTGGACTGAAGGTCAGGAAGGTTCACCATGGACCAACGAGTGCATCGCCAAGCTCGCCCGAGAGTTGGACAAAAGCATTACCGACCAGGGACTCTCTGCCCAGATACTCCTGCCGGAAGCCTGCCAATGGAAGGCACTCTATCAAGACGGAACCGAGAAGAGAGCCAACAACCAGATAGAGGCTTTCTTCAATACCAGCAACAGCAGCACCTACATCGGCGACTTGAAAAACCTGAAAAGAGCCATCGCTGGTCATAGCTACTGGACCTTCGGCACGAATGCCGACCTGAAGGACATCCGTCAGAACGTATGGAACAAGGCTCAGGAATACAATCTCGATGTATATCAAACCGAATGGAGCATGCTCGATAAGGAGCCATCCACTTCAGCAGGTTTCCCTTCCAGTTACGATGCAGCCAGCTATATGGACATCTCGCTCTATATGGGTAAGCTTATCCACTGCGATCTCACCTACGGCAATATGGCATCATGGAGCTACTGGACCTCTTTCGCACAAGAGAAATGGGGACAGAAGAACCGCTTCTATCTCTTGCGAATGAATACCCAGGGCGATAACAACAACGAGAGCTATGGTGATATCCAGAACGGTGGTACCATCACCGACAACAGTAACCTCTGGGTACTCGGCAACTACAGCCGTTTCATCCGCCCTGGTTACAAGCGTATCGACCATATCACCAATAAGGAAGAAAATCTCAATAAGCTTCTGGGATCTGCCTATCTTTCTCCAGATGGCAAACGAATCGTTTTAGTATATGTAAACATGATGGCATCACAAAACAGTGTACGCATCAACATTGAGGGACAGAAGGCAGCCAAGGATATCAACGTTTACCGCACATCTGCGAAAGAAAACCTGAAGCACATCAAGAGCAGTTTCAGTCTGGATAAGCTGATTGCCATCCCAACCAAGAGCGTTGTAACCATCGTGATTGATTTCGAAGATGCCATCAATACTGGCATTAGCCATATCAAGGCAGATAAGGCCGGTAGCAATGACATCTACAGCATCGAGGGCAAATTGGTTCGCAAACATGCAGATTCTACAGAAGGACTCGCCAAGGGTATCTATATCCAAAACGGAAAGAAATTCGTGATAAAATAACAGCAAGGGCATCCATCTGCTTTTGAACAACTCATCAAACATAAAATTCTATTATGGCACATAATTATATGAAATACGGTGCTTTATCTGCATTGCTCATCGCCAGCATCAACATGCAGGCAGCACAGGAAGGAACAACCCGTTATACCATCCTTACCCAAAGCCCGGAGCAGCACATCCAGCACTTCGGTGCCAGCGATGCATGGAGTATGCAGTTTCTCGGTCTATGGTCAGAGAAACAGCAGGAGCAGATTGCTGACTGGCTCTTCTCTACCGAGAATGATGCCTTAGGCAAACCTAAAGGCATCGGCTTGTCTATCTGGCGATTCAATCTGGGAGCCGGAAGCGAGGAACAGGGAGAGGCTTCGCAGATTCAGCCGGGCACAAGAACCCAATGCTTTCTCAATGCTGACGGCACCTACGACTGGAGCAAACAGGCTGGACAGCGCAAGTTTCTCAAACTCGCCAAGCAGAGAGGTGTGCCTTATTTCCTCGCCTTCTGCAACTCAGCACCCGTGTTCTATACCAAGAACGGACTCGCAACCAACACAGGGCGCGGCGGCACCATCAATCTGAAGGATGATTGCTACGGCAAATTCGGAAAGTTCATTGCCACATCTCTCAAAGGCATCGAAGAGCGCGATGGCATCCACTTCAACTACATCAGCCCTATCAACGAGCCGGATGGACATTGGAACTGGACAGGACCGAAGCAGGAAGGAACTCCAGCCACCAACCGCGAGTTTGCCAAGGTGGCAAAGGAGGTAAGCAAAGCATTGGTAAAAAACAAGCTCAACACCGAGATTCTCATCAATGAGTCGAGCGACTATCGCTGCATGCTTGGCACCCACATGGCCGACTGGCAGCGAGGCTACGAAATCAACTCCTTCTTCACCAAGGACAGTACGCAGACCTATCTGGGCAAGACCAAGCAACTCCTCCCTCTCATCGGTGCTCATAGCTACTGGACCAATACCCCTATCCCATACATGAGAGAAATCAGAATGAAGATTAGGGAAGCATGTAAGCAGAAGAACATCAAGTTCTGGCAAACAGAACTCTGCATCATGGGCAACGACGAGGAGATTGGCGGCGGAACTCCTTACGACTTCTCGATGAAGACAGCCCTCTATGTGGCTCGTGTCATCCATCATGACCTGGTATATGCCAATGCCGAGAGCTGGAGCTGGTGGCGTTCTGCAGGCGGTGACTACCGCGATGGACTCATCCGCATATACAGCAAGGATGGATGGAAGAGCGGCTGGGCAGTAGATTCCAAGTTGATGTGGGCACTCGGCAACTATTCCCGCTTTATCCGTCCAGGTGCCCAGCGCTTCGATATCGCTACAACTTCTGCCGACGGAAAGCAGATAGAGGAAGGCTACAACGACCCTTACGGAGTAATGTGTTCTGCCTATCAGAATGCCAACGGCAAATGGGTGATTGTGGCAATCAACTATTCTGAGGATGTGAAGCCTGTCAACTTCCAACTCGATAATCATGAGCAGAAAAACTGGCAGATGTATCGTACCAGTGACATCTCTTCCGAGAGTTTAGCGCCTATTGGAAGTTGCGATGGAACCACGCAGTTGGCTCCACGAAGCATTACGACTTTTATGCAAAAATGATTGAAATAGTCCCTTTTTAACGAAAAATCCCCTTTATTGAACGATTTTTATCCTTCATAAAGGAGATTTTCCGTTATCTTTGCAAATGTTTTATCAAGAATACTAAAAAATAAGTATAATGACAGTAACAACTTCAATCAAGACATTAGCCTTTGCCTCACTATTGGCACTGGCACCGGCTCAGATGATGGCGGCACAAAAAGGTGGCACCTTCACTACCGGCGACAAGACATTCCTTCTCAATGGCAAACCTTTCGTGGTTAAGGCTGCCGAGTTGCACTACCCTCGTATTCCTCGTGCCTACTGGGAGCATCGCATCAAGATGTGCAAGGCTCTTGGCATGAATACCGTCTGCCTCTATGTGTTCTGGAATATCCATGAGCAGGAGGAAGGCAAATTCGACTTCACAGGCAACAACGATGTGGCTGCTTTCTGCCGCCTCGCCCAGAAGAACGACATGTATGTCATCGTTCGCCCGGGTCCATACGTTTGTGCAGAATGGGAAATGGGTGGTCTGCCTTGGTGGCTCCTCAAGAAGAAGGATATCCGTCTGCGTGAGCAGGATCCTTACTTCATGCAGCGAGTAGAAATCTTCGAGAAGGAAGTGGGCAAGCAGCTGGCTCCACTCACCATCCAGAATGGGGGTCCTATCATCATGGTTCAGGTGGAGAACGAATATGGTTCTTACGGTAAGGACAAGCCATACGTAAGTGCCATCCGCGACATCGTTCGCAAGAGCGGATTTGATAAGGTGAGCCTCTTCCAGTGCGACTGGTCATCCAACTTCCTGAACAATGGTCTCGATGACCTGACCTGGACCATGAACTTCGGTACGGGTGCCAACATCGACCAGCAGTTTAAGTGTCTCGGCGAGGTTCGTCCGAATGCTCCCAAGATGTGTTCAGAGTTCTGGAGCGGCTGGTTCGACAAGTGGGGAGCCCGCCACGAAACCCGCCCTGCCAAGGATATGGTAGAAGGAATGGACGAGATGCTGAGCAAAGGCATCAGCTTCTCTCTATATATGACCCACGGTGGAACCAGCTTCGGCCATTGGGCAGGTGCCAACTCTCCTGGTTTCCAGCCAGACGTAACCAGCTATGATTACGATGCCCCTATCAACGAATGGGGATTGGCTACTCCTAAGTTCTACGAACTCCAGAAGATGATGGCGAAATACAACGACGGCAAGAAGTTGCCAGCCGTACCTAAGGCTCCGATGCAGATCATCAAGGTACCAGAGTTCAAGTTTACCGAATACAAGCCATTGAGCTATGGTATCGGAAAGGAGAAAGAAAGCAACGCTCCTCAGTGCTTCGAGGATATGGATATGGGATGGGGAACCATGGTTTACGAGACCCAGGTTCCAGCCATCGAAAGTACATCAACCCTTACCGGCGAGTTCCACGATTTTGCCCAGGTATATGTGAACGGAAAGTATGTAGGCAAGATTGACCGTGTAAAGAATGAGAAATCACTCGAATTGCCAGCCATGCCACAGGGTACACAGCTCACCATCGTAGTAGAAGGTATGGGAAGAATCAACTTCGGTCGTGCTATCAAGGACTACAAGGGTATCATCGGCAACGTAACCATCACTACACAGAAAGAGGATTGCGAACTTGCTCTCACCCCTACCCATTGGAACAACAGCAGCATCGCTGATGATTACCAGACAGCAGTCAATGCACTCGCCATGCAAACCAACAAGATGCGTGGTCTCCAGACCAAGGCAGGTTACTATCGCGGCTACTTCAACCTGAAGAAGGTGGGCGACACCTTTATTAATATGGAGGCATTCGGCAAGGGTCAGGTTTATGTCAACGGACATGCCCTCGGTCGCTTCTGGCAGATTGGTCCTCAGCAGACCTTATATCTTCCAGGCTGCTGGTTGAAGAAGGGCAAGAACGAGGTGATTGTTCTCGACGTTGTAGGTCCTAAGGGTGAAGCAGGAAAGCCAGGTTCTACCGTGGCTCCTACCGCTTTCTGCCAGGATCATCCGGAGCTCGACAAGCTGAATCTCGAAAAGAGCAACAAGCATAACGAGCCAGGTCATCGCATGGATCTCAATTCAGAGACTCCTGTATTGAAGGGCGAGTTCAAGGCTGGCAACGGCTGGCAGACCATCAAGCTCGACAAGCCTGTAACCGGTCGCTACTTCGCCATCCAGGCAGAAAGCAGCCAGAGCGGTGACAGCCAGATTGCCATCGCCGAGGTTTATCTGCAGGATGCACAGGGCAACCGCATCGACCGCTTTACCATCAATGTGGAGAGCGATGCGATAGATGAAACGATGGTTAGCGACCTGCAGACTATTCTGGAGAATGACGAGGGCAAGGCGCAGCTCTTTTTCCAGATACATGATGTTGACAGCAATACCTATCTGCTGATGCGTGCCCGTGAGCATACGGTGGGTGTGGGCCATGCCCTCATCCAGTATATCGAGCAGCATCCTAAGATGAGCTATCAGATTAATTAGAGATAATTTTAGTTTTAATATATAAAAGTATAGAAAAATGGAAGTAACAATTACAACCGAGAATTTCGAGAGCTACAAGAATGGCGAACTGCCATTGGTAGTAGATTTGTGGGCAACATGGTGCGGTCCTTGCCGCCAGATTGCTCCTATCGTATCAGAACTTGCTGAGGAGTTTGACGGCAAGTTGGTAGTAGGCAAGTGTGATGTAGAGGAGAACGACGACATCGCTATGGAGTTTGGTGTTCGTAATATCCCTACCATCCTCTTCTTCAAGGGTGGCCAGCTGGTAGATAAGTTTGTTGGCGCAGCCTCTAAGGCAACCCTCACCGAGAAGTTCCAGGCTCTCCTGTAATCAGCCCGGATAGGAAATGATAAAAGCATCTGGCTTGAGAAAACATATTCTCAGCCAGATGCTTTTTTTGTTCTTTTTCCTGCCTTTCAAACTGCGCCACGAGGGGGATAAAAATACGTCCCGACGCAGACTTTGCTACGTCGGGACGTAATGAGAACTGCGTCGGGACGTAGTAAAGTCTACGTCGGGACGCATTTTCGGGGCTGTCGGTGACTTACCATTCTACGCTTCTTGTTCCGTCTTCTTCGACGGTGATAGTCACTTTGGTGCAGTCTTCCGGCAGCAGGTCTTCTATCAGTTCCGGCCACTCCAGGAAACAGAGGTTGCCGCTGTAGAAATAATCTTCGTAGCCCATATCGTAAACCTCATCGAGTTTCTTGATGCGGTAGAAATCGAAGTGGTAGACAGGTGAGCCGTCGCCCGCTGTATATTCGTTTACGAGGGCGAAGGTAGGAGATGTGATGACATCTTCTACGCCCAGTTCTTCGCAAATGGCTTTTACAAATGTAGTCTTTCCGGCTCCCATCTTGCCATAGAAGGCAAAGACCTTGCCGTCGCCCATGTTCTGCAGAAATTCCTTGGCTGCTTCATGGATCGTGTCTAATGAGTCAATTTTTATCTTCATATATTTACTTTGAATTAATTTATTCTAGCTAGGAGTTAAGGAGTTAAGAAGTTAAAGGAGTTAAGACGTATGTCTTGTTGCCTAAGAACAACGCCTGAAGACTATTGTCTTAACTTCTTTAACTCCTTTAACTCCTTTAACTCCTTTTTCTCGGTGTCAGCGTGATGAGCGGAATGAGCATTTCCTCCATCGAGATGCCGCCGTGCTGGAAGGTATCCTTGTAGTATTGCACATAATAGTTGTAATTATTCGGATAGGCGAAGAAACTGTCGCCCGTGGCAAATACATACGAGGTACTCAGGTTAGGTGCCGGCAATTGGGCACGCTGAGGCTCCTTGATGGTGAAAACTTCCTTGCTCTGGTAAGCCAGATTCTTGCCCAGCTTGTAGCGCAGGTTGGTGTTCGTATTGCGGTCGCCTACAATCTTGATTGGTTTCGATGCCCTGATGCTGCCGTGGTCGGTGGTGAGCACTACCTGATAATCGCTCTGCGAAAGGAGCTTGAAGAGCTCGGAGAGAACCGAATGGCGGAGCCAGCTCTGCGTGATGCTGCGGTAGGCACTCTCGTTGTTGGCAAGCTCGCGCACCATCTTAGATTCGGTACGCGCGTGAGAGAGCATGTCGATGAAGTTAATCACCAGCACGTTCAGGTCGTTGTTCCGGCATTCGTTGTAATGCTCCAGAAAGCGGTCGGCACCCTGCGAATCGTTCACCTTGTGATAACTGAAGGTATAGTGCTTTCTGAATCGCTCTATCTGGGTCTGTATCAGCGGCGCCTCGTTGAGGTTCTTGCCTTCCTCCTCGTCCTCATCTACCCAGAGGTCAGGGAACATTTCGGCTATCTTGTTCGGCATCAGGCCGCTGAAGATGGTGTTGCGCGCATATTGCGTGGCGGTAGGAAGGATGCTCATGTAGAGCTGCTCGTCGATGTCGAACTGGTCGCCGATGTCTTCAGCCAGCATGCGCCACTGGTCATAGCGGAAGTTATCTATCACAATCAGAAACACCTTCTTGCCCTCATCGAGCAGCGGGAATATCTTGCGCTTGAAGATGTCGGGACTCATCAGATGGCGGTCTCTGTTGTCGGGACTCACCCAGTCAAGATAGTTCTTGGCTATGTATTTGGCGAAACCCTGGTTAGCCTCTTCCTTCTGCATGGCCAGCATCTCTGCCATCGGACTTGCCGTATCGCTCAGCTTCAGTTCCCAGCTTACCAGTCGCCTGTAAATCTCCATCCAGTCTTCCGCACTTCTGCATTCCATCATCTGCATGGCTATCTGCTGGTAGTCCTGCTGGTATCCGTTCTGCGTCACCTCCGCCACGATGTCTTTGCGGTGGATGTTCTTCTTGAGCGAGAGCAGAATCTGGTTCGGGTTTACGGGTTTAATCAGATAGTCGGCTATCTTTGAACCGATTGCCTGGTCCATGATGTTTTCTTCTTCGCTCTTGGTGCACATCACTACCGGTGTGGAAGGCTGGATGTCCTTGATGCGTAGCAGGGTTTCCAGTCCGCTGAGTCCCGGCATCATTTCATCGAGCAGGATGAGGTCGAAGGTTTGCTGGCGGCAAAGTTCAATGGCATCAGGGCCGTTGCTTACCGTCTGCACCTCGTATCCTTTCTTTTCCAGAAAGATGATGTGTGCCTTGAGAAGTTCTATCTCGTCGTCTATCCAAAGTAATAATCCGTTGCTCATATTTTATATCCTTTTTCTTTTCGGGGTGCTAAAGTACAAAGAAAAATGGAATGAGGAGCACGACTTCGTGTTAAAGAGAGTTAATGATGAAGATTCTTTGGTACTTTTTATGAAAACGTTTGTATTACCTTGTGACAAAACCTAAAAACATAGGTTAATTTAAACTTATTTGTATAACTAAACGTAAGCATTATGATCAGACGCAATTACTTAAAAAGTTTGTCTATTAAGCAATAATACGATCGGGAATCCGTTTTTTATGGTAAGGTAATTCATAAAAACGAACAATAAAAAGAAGAAAAACAAGAAACAATGCTCAAGATAGTAATGATTATGCTATGCGGAATAGGTACCGGCTATCTGCTCCGCAACAAGAAAATGAGTTTTATCGGCCGTATCATCACGGCGCTGATATGGGTACTCCTGTTCCTGCTCGGTATCGAGGTAGGTTCTAACCCTCGTATCATCAGCGGTCTTCAGACCCTGGGACTTGAGGCGATAGCCCTGACCTTGGGAGGCTGTCTGGGTAGTGCGCTCTTTGCTTGGGCATTGTGGAAGTATGTTACAGCAAAGCAGGCTAAATCGTCGGCTCACGCTGAAACCGGGAAAGGAGGCAAGGCATGAAAGGCAGTTTGATTATCGTAAGCTTCTTTGTTCTGGGCATCATCGTAGGCTTGTGTGATGTGATTCCGGCAGGTCTTCTGGATAGCGACGTGAGCTATTATGCACTCTGCTGCCTGATGTTCTGCGTAGGTATCAGCATCGGTTGCGATACCTCTGTGCTGAAGAGTTTCAAGAAGGTGAATCCCCGTCTGATGATGCTCCCTGTGATGACCATTTTGGGTACGCTGGCAGGTTGTGCCGCCGTATCTCTCATCTTGAGCCACCGCCAGTTTACCGATTGTCTGGCTATAGGTTCAGGATTCGGATATTACTCTCTTTCGAGTATCTTCATCACCGAATCCAGGGGCGCCGAACTGGGAACCATCGCCCTTCTTGCCAACATCTGCCGCGAGATTCTCACCCTGCTGTGTGCTCCGCTGCTGGCAAAATACTTCGGCAAACTGGCACCTATCAGTGTAGGTGGAGCCACGACCATGGATACAACGTTGCCTATCATCACCCGATATTCGGGCGAGAGTTTCATCATCGTTTCCATCTTCCATGGTTTCTGTGTCGACTTTTCTGTACCCTTCCTGGTTACCTTCTTCTGTTCTTTGTAGAAATAACTAAAAGCAGTTTTAAACCAAACCCGTATGAGACATATTTTCAGTTCATTCATGATATGTCTGAGCCTGTGCTGTGCCCATACCTCAGTAGCCCTTGCGGCTCAGGATGGCAAGCAGCCAGCAGCTTCAGACCCTTGGCAGGACGCCACCGTGACCCATATCAACCGCATGCCGATGACCGCTCATTACTTGCCTTTTACAAGTGAGAACGGAGCCTTGGCACAGTTGAAGATGGATGACGCCCGCCGTTTCCAGTTGAACACCCAGAATGAGCGCCGCCGCTCGCTGGATGGTGTATGGAAATTCAAACTGGTGAAGAATCCGAGTCTTGCCTTGACCGATTTCTTCAAGACATCCTATAATGTAAACGATTGGCAGAATATCAATGTGCCTGGCAGCTGGGAGTTGCAGGGCTTCGATGCGCCCATCTACACCGATGTAACCTATCCTTTCAAGGC
>ENA-UEPD01001560-UEPD01001560.1-human-gut-metagenome-genome-assembly--contig:-NODE-1560-length-12046-cov-4.902415_pt1 | contig 12046 bp, 8 predicted proteins | sample MGYA00242895_ERZ507906 | MGnify/ENA primary metagenome ERZ507906 (study PRJEB26167, sample SAMN06115416) | human gut metagenome | host: Homo sapiens | place: China:Guizhou | collected 2015-03-03... | reverse complement strand
TCCGAAAAGATGATAGGCGGGAGGGGTATATGGAATAAGGTCGGTTGCCGGATTAAAACGGTTTTGTTTCGCTACAAATTTGTGGCGGGCAGTCAGGCGAAACAGGATGTGTGACTTTGTTTGGTGCGTCCATGCCAGTTCATGACTGAGGTGGAAAGAAGGAATATAAGGGAGGTAATTCCCGGTTCCTTGTTCGTTTGCCCGGATAAAGGAGGCGATCAGATGATACTCCCAGGAGGCGGCAGGCATAAAGCGGAAGTCAAAATCCGCTCCTCTGAAAAAGGCGGGTGTCTGCCGGTACCGGAATACCGGATAAGTGCCTGAAATGACAGTGATGTTCTCTTTTAGCGGTTCATCATAAATATACCCCTTTATCCATTGCAGATAGCTGTCCAGACGGATATGGAACACTTTGTCCCGGTAGCTGACCGAGGTTATCCACTTGTGGCTTCGTTCGGCATTCATGGAGGCGTCTCCCCGGACAAACATGCCTGATCCTAATTCATTTCCGTTGCTGTACAGCTCGTGCACATGCGGGGCTCTCCATGTCAGTGCGAAGTTGGATGTAAGCTCCCAGTATTTTGAAAGTCGGTAGTGCCCGCCCAGGCCATACGTGAAATTACAGAATTTTCTGTTTCCCCCATAATAGTTCCCGGTCCAGTCATATCCGCCGGCACGTGTCTCTTGCCTATCCAGGCGAATTCCAGCTTCTACGGCGGTTCTTTCATACCGGTATTTCTGTATGCCGTACGCGCCTGCCTGCATTTCTGTGTAGTTGGGAATGACGGGGACGATTCCCGTCCCTGCTTTGCTGTGATTGTCGGTGAATATCATTTGTCCCCCGATTTCGGTCTGCCATGGCCCATAATCCAGTTTCCAACGGAAAGTATTTTGGATAGAACTCAGCAGCAATGCGACGGCCGGTATATCCGAATGATTCATCCGGCGGATGCGATTCTCCCGGCGGTCGTCTTTCTGCCAGGAAGTTTGCCAGTAAAAGACACCTGCCGCACCTGCATTGTATCTGACTTTTCCGATGGTAGTTCTGTGGACAACTTTTTGGTAGGGGTAAGAGATATGCCGTGTAAAAGGGTCTGTATATACCGGACGTCCCAAGCGGATACGTTCGGCAAGCAGGTCCTCACTTCCCATCTGTGCACCGAACATCACTCCCGTCTGTTCGCCGAAGTGGCTGTATATTCCTTCGATCCGTAATCGCCCGCTGTCATATCCCGCAGATGCAGAGAAGTGTAATCCTCTGGTTCCGGTATTGTTGAGCAAATAATGTGCCGTAGAGCGGTCTCCCGAATTTGAATAGGTCCCTTGCATACGCCAGGCGATGTTTCTGAGGAAAGGTAGTGTGCCTTCCAGGCTTCCGGTTGCCGCATAGCGATGCCCGTTACTTCCGTAGAATGTGGCGATTCTGCCTTTGGGGTGTTCCTGCCCGAAAGCCAAAGGGGGCTGTTCCATCACGATAATACCTCCCAAAGCATCCGAACCGTACCTTACTCCGTCCGCGCCTTTTATGACCAGAATATTACCGCTTTCGTTTATATCTACTTCGGGGGCATGGTCTGTCGCCCATTGTTGCCCCGTCTGGCGCGCACCGTTATTGATGATCAGGATGCGGTTGCCATGCATTCCATGAATGACGGGTTTGGATACTGTTGTTCCTGTGCTGAGAGAACTGACACCACTGATCCGTTCCAGCAATGTGGCAAGCGAACTGCCTGCCGCACGATGGATTTCGGAGGAAGAGATCCGGTTACTTACGGCTCCTGCCGTTATTCCCGGACGCCCTGCGGTGATGACGACTTCTTCCAGATGTTGTACCGGAAATGTGACAGGAACAGTATCTCTCTGTGTTCCCGCATGTTGGTGCAGCGTTTGTGCGTATAGTCCCGTGCCGGATGTGGCATACAGGCATGCAACATACAGGTACACATGTTTGAAATATGTTTCGAATATCATATTTTACATGTATAGTAAGTCTATGTCCGGGAAATATTCCTTTGGATTTTTTCCCGGGTAGTTTCAAAAAATAATGGGGTTTAGAGAGAAATGTTATACTGTCACAAAGGGAGGGGCACGGAGGGAATGAAAGATAAGGGAAGTCGTGAAGCTCCTTTCTTCCTGCTGAAGATATCCCACCGGAACGCTTACCGGCAAGCAAATATATTCAAAGTTTTCGGCTTCAGTGAAGGGGGAGAGAGTAAAAAGGCAAATTGCACAACCTTCCTCCGGATTGCATCTGTGCTGTACACCGGAAGACATGCACTCAGACCGGTCATGTGTATGGAGCGTTTTTATCCAAAAGAATGGCATGAGAGTCAGTAGCAACAGATATGCTGCCAAAACTCGGTTCTTCTGTATATGTTTTACCCTTTTCATTTGTCCGGCAAATATCGTTTTTTATGCGGTAGTGTACAATACCTATATGTAGGTATATCCCTTTTAGATATTGTCCGGAGGATAAGAACCTGGTCGGTTACTCTATGCCGTATATACAAGTTACCGGAAATAGGGTAAGTGCTTTAATTCCGACAATGGGAGACGAAGTGGGTTCATTATGCCATGATTGAAGCGTAAACCAGAATTCCTATTGTTGTAAGTAGCCCTACGTAGATCGTGATTTCCGTATGTTTCACTTTTCCAAAAGAAGCGCCTCTTGCTGTTTTCTTAAGTAAATAACACATGAATGCCGCTCCGCAGCATCCTATGATGGCACCTACTATGAGGTCGCCCGGATAATGCACTCCCAGGTAAATGCGCGTATAGCAATTCAGCGTGGCCCATAAAAGAATGAAAAGGCTCAGCCATCGTTTGCGGAACAGGAAGACCAGAAAGAATGCCAGTCCGAAAGAATTGGAGGCATGGCAGGATGGAAAGCCGTAACGTCCGCCCCGGTAGTTGTTTACAATGTGGACGAGGTCGGAGATGGGATTTGCCGGATTGGACGGTCGCAGGCGTTCTACGGCAGGGCGTATCAGGCTGGCACAAACTTGATCGGCAAAGAGGATGGTGAGTGCGATGGCAGTCAGGCAGCATAGTGTTATTTTCCAATTGAAGTTCTTTAGCAGAACATACAGGATACTGGCATACATCGGTACCCAAATCCATTTTCCGGTGAAAGTACTCATGAAATAATCACCAAAGGCATTGTGAAATCCGTTGAGGTATAGCAGTAGATTCTGGTCTGTGTTGACCAGTAACTGGATCATGTCGTTAGTCATATCATTTTGGGGTTAAGAGGGTGGTTATCGTTTAGCCAAGTCGTCATACAACTTTTGCAGGTATGCTTTGGCTTTGGGTAAATTCTCTCCTTTATGTGTTCCTTCATCTGAGACGATGGAGTTCGATTCGCAGTTGAATACGACCTCATTCTCCGGTGTCATCATTCCGAAAGCATTTGGAAAGGTGAAGAATCCGAAGTGAGGTGAGTTCGGATTAAGCATGTTTTTACTAAAGATAAACTCTTCGTGCGGTAATCCAAGTTGTCCCAACAGTGTGGCGGCAATGTCAATCTGCGAGCCGTAAGTACCTATCTGTCTGGGCTCTTTTACGGCACCTCCTATGAAAATCAGCGGAATCCGATAGCGGTCTACGGTCAGGTTGTCTATGTCCTGCGGATAGGCTCCCAGATGATCGGGAACCAATACGATTACCGTATTTTTCCATAAGGGAGTCTCTTTGAACTGACGTACAAAGTCGCCGGCACAACTGTCTGCATAGGCAAAAGCGTTTAGTCTGGGATTTTCCAATCGTCGGAACGGGACTTCGAACGGTTCATGACTGCTTGAAGTCTGCAATATCTTCATAAAGGGTTTTTGGGGTGTATGCTGTTTCAAGTCGTCCAGCAGACGGTTGAACACCACATGGTCATGCGCTCCCCATTTGCTGAGACGTTCGGAAAGCGGGAAATCTTTATCCGAAACGATGTTGTCTATTCCTGCCTGGATCAGGTAAGAGCGCATGTTGGTAAAATCGGCGTCACCTCCGTAATAGTATTGCAGGTCGTATCCTGCTTTCTTCAGGCTGCCGGGGATCGAAGGCAAGTGTTGCGTTTTCTTTGGATACTTCATAATACTGGTAGTCGGTTGTGCCGGATAACCACTGATGATGGCTGCCAGTCCACGGTCGGTGCGGAAGCTGTTGGCAAAGAAATGAGTGAACAATACCCCTTCACGTCCGAACTGATCCATGTTGATTGCCACATTGGACTCTCCTCCGAGGGTTTCCATCAGTTTGGACGAAAAGCTTTCGAGTATGATTAATATCACGTTCGGGCGTTCGGTCGTGAAGAGTTGTGGGATGCTGTCAGTGGGGGCAACCGGCTGGTCTTTGAGTTCGGCAAAGAGTTTGTCTGCCTCTTCGGCTGGCATGAATCGATATTGCTTGTCGAAATTGTCCTGGCGTGACAATGACTCCATCAGGCTGAAACAAGGATTGATAGCCGCATGGTTCAACCGCTGATTACTGCTGAAGTAGGCTTTGCTCAGGTTCATGGTCGACACCGTGAAACCTCCCCGTATCGGGATGAACAGGAGGGCGGTGGCAAGTAGCAATACTCCGGATACACTCAACCGGTGAAAAGGTATTTTTACCGGTTGTTTTTGATAAATCAGTACCCGGTAGAATATCAGGTAAAGTAAAGCCGCATAGACAGCCATTGCGGCCAGTCCTGCCATCACGACCCAAATGCTGACAGGCCAAAGCATCTTTGGGCGAGGAGAAGAGGTAGAACAGCGGAGTGGCATCCAAGCGGAATCCCCAGTATTCATACAGTCCCAGGTCACCGATAAAGATGCAGGAAAGCAGAATGGCGATTATCATGAAATATCCCCGGCGTATCTGGCGGATAACCGCCGGCTGTATCCAGACCGATGCGATCAGCAATAGTCCGGGAATGGCAGTCAGATATCCGGCAAGTGAAAAATCTAACGGAAGCCCGTGTCCCATTACAGAGAAATAATCAGTCCATGACACCTTATTATATAACGTATGGTAGTAACCCATGAAAATTGGTTTCTGGAGGACGAATATGAGGACAAAAAGAAAATAAGTCGTAACGAATTGGATAAGTCTTCTCTTCATAAACTCTATACTTAAAAAGATTGAACGGTCGCAAAGGTACGATTCTTTTCTTTATCTTTGCGCATTAACTGTGGTAAAACAGAGAGATATATGGCAAAAATCGCAAAGAAACTTACCGAACTGATAGGCCATACTCCATTGATGGAGTTGTCCGGTTATAGTCGTAAATACGGCCTTCAAGAGAATATAGTTGCTAAACTGGAGTCGTTTAACCCTGCCGGAAGCGTAAAGGACCGCGTGGCACTTTCGATGATTGAGGATGCCGAAGAGAGAGGAGTGCTGCAACCCGGTGCCACTATCATCGAGCCTACCAGTGGCAATACCGGTGTGGGACTGGCGATGGTGGCCACTATCAAAGGGTATCGCCTTATACTGACCATGCCCGAAACCATGAGCCTGGAACGCCGTAATCTGTTGAAGGCATTAGGAGCCCAGATTGTTTTGACTAACGGACAGAAGGGAATGGCCGGTTCCATTGCCAAGGCAGAGGAACTGAAAAAGTCGATTCCTGGTTCGGTCATTCTGCAACAGTTTGAGAATCCTGCGAATACCGAAGTCCATGCTCGGTCTACCGGTGAAGAAATCTGGCAGGATACGGACGGAGAAGTGGCTGTATTCGTGGCGGGAGTAGGAACCGGAGGTACTGTTTGCGGGGTGGCCCGTGCATTAAAAAAACATAATCCGAATGTATATATAGTAGCTGTAGAGCCCGCATCCTCTCCGGTACTCGAAGGCGGGAAAGCAGCTTCACACCGTATACAGGGGATCGGAGCGAATTTCGTGCCCGGCATTTATGATACTTCGGTTGTGGACGAAGTCATGCCTGTGCCCGATGATGAAGCGATTCGTGGCGGACGAGAATTGGCCTCGACAGAAGGATTGTTGGCGGGAATTTCTTCCGGAGCAGCTGTTTATGCAGCCCGTCAACTGGCCGGACGTCCGGAATTTAAAGGAAAAATGATTGTGACTCTGTTGCCGGATACCGGCGAACGCTATCTTACCACCGAGCTATTCGCATTTGACGCTTATCCGTTGGACTGAAAAGAATATCTGCAATTGTCTGATATTTTATAATATTCGCTTTTAATATACTATTTATGAATCGAAAAACTATCATGATTCCCTTTCGGGAAAGAGAAGGGGTGAGGAGGAAGTTCCTCTTTCTTCTTTTTTCCTGCCTCTTGTCTGTTTCCCTTTCTGCCCAGACCTATCAGGAACTTTCTGAAAAGGCTGTGGAGTGTGTCGGAAAAGACAGTCTGGTACAAGCTGAAGACCTCCTGAAACAAGCTTTGAAACTGGAGCCGAAGAACGCCCATAATGCTCTGCTGTTCTCCAATCTCGGCTTGGTACAACGCAAGTTGGGACGTTATAATGATGCTGTCGAGTCGTATACTTATGCACTCAACATTGCTCCGCTTGCCGTACCTATTTTGTTGAATCGTGCTGCCATTTATCTGGAACAGGGTATGCAGGACAAGGCTTATGTGGACTATTGCCAGGTGATGGATGTAGATAAGAAGAATACGGAGGCGCTGTTGATGAGGGCGTATATTTATATGTTGCGGCGGGATTATAAAGGTGCCCGTTTGGATTATCAGCGTTTGCTCGAAATCGATCCGAAGAACTATAACGGACGTCTCGGATTGGCGACTCTGGAACAGAAAGAAAACAAGTTCCGTGAAGCTCTGGATATCCTGAACCAATTACTGGTGGAGTTTCCCGAAGATGCGGTTTTGTATGTGGCTCGTGCCGATGTGGAGCGGGATATGAAACATGATGATCTTGCATTGGTCGATCTGGACGAGGCCATTCGCTTGGCGCCCGACTCGATCGATGCCTATCTGTTGCGGGGTGACATTTATCTCGATCAGAAAAAGAAATCGCTGGCAAAAGCGGACTTCGAAAAAGCTATTTCGCTGGGAGTGCCTCCTGCCGATGTTCACGAACAGATGCAACAATGCAAATAATCCGGAAAAATAAGAGTCCTAAAACTTGACTTTTGTTATTGATTGTCGTATCTTTGTCTGCGTAATCATAAACTATATTCAGATTAAAATACAGTAAAAGGGGGAAGCCGACAGCTTCTCCCTTTTTTCGTACTTATTCTTTTTATCGGCCCGGAAAGCCGGTGTACGTGGGGAAAAGTCAGGTTTGGGGCGGATGAAAGTCTGGCTTTCTAACCCAAACAGAAGGTTGCTTCGACCCGGACAGACGCCATCTTCCGATAAAGATGAAGCTTTGTTCTGCTATATTACAATATATGTTACGGGAATATCTCCTATTGTAATTGGCAGCTCCTCTATTCGGTTAATAAAACATAAAAATACTATTGACAAAATTCAGCTGGGGTTTCCGTTTTTGCTATACGAACTGACGGATCAGGGCAACAAAATCTTTTCCGTACTTTTTCTTTTTATATTCACCAATCCCGTTGATGTTACCGAAGGCTTCGACTGTCGTGGGACGTGACAGACAGAGCAGATGCAATACTTTATCCGACAATACGATGTAAGCCGGGAGTGCCTCCTGATCGGCCAACTGTTTGCGTAATGCGCGCAATGCTTCGAACAGGTCTTCTTCTTTGCTTCTGCTTTCTTCTGCCCATGCTTGTGTGGGGGTGGCTGCACTCTTTTTTCTTCTTTTGGCAGTTGCAGGCTCTTCTCTGCGGATGACAACCAGCATTGCCTTTTTACGGCCGAAAAGAACGTCACTGCCGCTCCCTGTTATTTTCAGGTGATTGTTTTCGTTGTAGGCTATCTCGAAGTAACCCATTTGCAGCATTTGCAACAGATAATCCTGCCAGTCACGTGCGGGGATGTCTCTTCCGGCTCCGAACGTTTTCAATTCTGTATATGCTTTTTCTGTGATTTCAGCCGTTGGGTTTCCCCTTAGAATGTCTATCAGGAGAGTGATGCTTACCTGCTGGTTGGTGCGGGCAATGGCACTTAAGGCTTTCTGGACGATGATGGTGCCGTCGAACCGCTCGGGTGGATTTCGGCATACATCACAGTTGCCGCAATCTTCCGTAGTCGTTTCGCCGAAATAACTTAAGAGGATACGCCGTCGGCAGATGTCGGATTCGGCATATTGTTGCATCCGGTTTAATTTTTCCAGATTGATATTCTGTTGGTTACTCTCCGTTGCAAACTTTGTCAGCAGAATCAAGTCACCCAATGAGTAGAACAGGATAGTGTCGCTTGGCATGCCGTCGCGTCCGGCACGGCCGATTTCCTGATAAAAGCTTTCGATGCTTTTAGGTAGGTTATAATGTATCACCCAGCGCACATTTGATTTGTCGATACCCATTCCGAAAGCGATAGTGGCACATACCACCTCTATCCGGTCGTTGATGAAGTCGTCCTGTGTCTCGTCGCGTTGCCGGGCGGACAATCCGGCATGATACACACCGCAACGGATGCCGTGCTTTTGCAGCATCTGTGCCACTGTTTCGGTCTTACTACGGCTCATGCAGTAGACGATTCCGCTTTCCCCCCTGTGACGGGTAATGAAATCTATGATCGCTTTACTTTTCTCCTTGGGTTGATAGCCTCTTTTTACAGACAGGCTCAGGTTGGGGCGGTCGAACGATGAAATAAATATTTGCGGTTGTCTCAATTGCAACTGGCGGACGATATCCTCCCTGGTAATTTTATCTGCCGTAGCAGTCAGGGCGATCATAGGCACATTGGGGAACTGGTTGCGTAAGAATCCCATCCGGGCATATTCCGGGCGGAAATCGTGCCCCCATTGTGAAATACAGTGGGCCTCGTCCACTGCAAACAGTGAGAGGGTCATGTCTCTCAGCAGATAGTCGGCTTCAGACAGTAATTTCTCGGGCGAGATGTAGAGGAGCTTAAGTTGTCCTGAGATGCAGGCTCTGCGTAAGTTGGCATTTTCGGTTTCGTCATTGCTGCTGTTTAGTGCACCTGCCGGTATTCCGTTGGCACGTAGAGTTTCTACCTGATCCTTCATCAGTGAAATAAGGGGCGAAATAACAATGGCTGTGCCTTCCATAAGCAGAGCCGGAAGCTGATAGCAGATTGATTTGCCTCCCCCCGTAGGCATCAATACCAGTGAGTCTTTTTTACTTATCAGGTTGTGGATGATCTCTTCCTGCAAAGGACGGAAGCTATCATAACCGAAATAAGTTTTGAGGGTCTGTATCATTTGATATTTTTCGTTCATCTTTCAGGCAAAGGTACGCTTTATTTTCGGGTTATTAAAAGTTAAATATTCTTATTAACGGCCCTTTTTACCTACTTTTCGACGATTTTGATTGTTTTTATATCAAAAATATATACGAAAAAGTTGTGTATATCAAAATAATGTATGAAATTTGTGACATCTAAAGTTACAAATTAATAGTGATATTTAAAAACAAACCCTAACCAGTTAATTCAATGAGTGATTTAGAAAACAAAACCCAGGAAGAAACTCCTAAAAAACGCCCTTACAATTTAAGGGAGAAAAAAGAAAAGAAAGCTGCTTACCGGTCTTTGATCAGACCCGAATTGGCAGATGAATTGTACGACAGAATCCTGAACATCATTGTTGTACAGAAGAAGTACAGAGACCCGGACTATTCAGCTAAGGATTTGGCTAAGGAACTGAAAACCAATACCCGTTATCTTTCAGCTGTAGTTAATTCTCGCTTTGGTATGAACTATTCTTGCCTGCTGAACGAGTACAGAGTAAAAGATGCTTTGCACTTGTTGACGGATAAAAGATATGCCGACAAGAATGTAGAGGAAATCAGTGCGATGGTTGGTTTCGCTAACCGTCAGTCTTTTTACGCTGCATTTTATAAAAACGTAGGTGAAACACCCAACGGATATCGTAAAAAACACGCAGAAAAAAAGAAATAATTGCATTTCTTGAAACGGAATAAAAAGGAATTATCTCAGGCTATGTCTTTGAGATATTTCCTTTTTTGTTTTATAACCATAATGTCTAAAGTATGAAGAAACATTTAATTTCAATGGCTGCAACCGTAATCTTGTTGACTGCTTGCGGCGGCGCCAAAAAAACAAACACTGCTGAGGCAGATAATTTTAAATATACAGTGGAACAATTTGCAGACTTACAGATATTACGCTATCGCGTACCCGGATTTGAGAATTTAACTCTCAAACAAAAAGAGTTGGTATACTATCTGACTCAAGCTGCGCTCGAAGGAAGGGATATCCTGTTCGATCAGAACGGAAAATACAATCTTACCATCCGGAGGATGCTTGAGACGATCTATACGGATTATGCGGGTGACAGAAACAGCCCGGACTTTGTGAATCTGACCACCTATCTGAAGCGTGTGTGGTTCTCGAATGGTATTCATCACCATTATGGCTCGGAGAAGTTTGTTCCGGGCTTTACACCGGAGTTTCTGAAGCAGGCATTGCTCAGTGTTGACGCTTCGAAGCTCCCTTTGGCTCAAGGGCAGACGGTAGAACAACTTTTTGAAGAACTGTCTCCCGTGATCTTCGATCCGAAGGTAATGCCGAAACGTGTGAATCAGGCCGATGGTGAAGACTTGGTGCTAACTTCGGCCGGCAATTACTATGACGGGGTGACTCAGCAGGAGGCTGAGGCTTTTTATAATGCGTTGAAGAATCCTAAAGACGAAACTCCTGTCTCTTACGGGCTGAACAGCCGTTTGGTGAAAGAAGACGGAAAAATAATAGAGAAGGTCTGGAAAGTAGGGGGACTCTATACTCAGGCTATCGAGAAGATTGTGTATTGGCTGAAGAAAGCTGAAGGAGTGGCCGAAGACGATGCTCAGAAAGCGGCTATCGGCAAGTTGATTGAATATTATGAGACCGGTGATCTGAAGACGTTTGACGAATATGCCATTCTTTGGGTGAAGGATCTGAATTCCCGTGTTGACTTCACAAACGGATTTACCGAAAGTTATGGTGATCCGCTTGGCATGAAAGCCAGTTGGGAGTCGATTGTGAATTTTAAAGATCTGGAGGCCACCCGTCGGACAGAACTGATAAGCAGTAATGCCCAATGGTTCGAAGATCACTCACCTGTGGACAAACAGTTTAAAAAGGAAAAGGTGAAAGGAGTAACTGCCAAAGTAATCACTGCCGCTATCTTGGGAGGAGATTTATATCCCTCGACTGCCATTGGCATCAACTTGCCCAATTCTAACTGGATTCGCAGTCATCACGGTTCCAAGTCGGTGACTATCGGGAATATTACCGATGCTTATAATAAGGCGGCCCACGGAAACGGGTTCAACGAGGAGTTTGTGTACAGTGACACAGAAAAGCAGCTGATTGATAAATATGCCGATCTGACGGGTGAACTGCATACCGACCTGCACGAATGCCTGGGACACGGTTCCGGAAAGTTGCTTCCGGGAGTCGATCCGGATGCATTGAAAGCCTATGGCTCTACAATAGAAGAGGCACGTGCCGATCTGTTCGGTCTTTATTATGTAGCTGATCCCAAACTGCTGGAGTTGGGACTGGTGCCGAGTGAAGATGCTTATAAGGCCGAATATTATACTTATCTGATGAATGGACTCATGACCCAGTTGGTGCGTATCGAGCCGGGCAACAGTGTTGAAGAGGCGCATATGCGTAATCGTCAGCTTATTGCCCGTTGGGTATTTGAGAAAGGAAAGGCTGATAAAGTGGTGGAAATGGTACAGAAAGATGGAAAGACTTATGTCGTAGTAAACGATTATCAGAAGCTTCGTCATCTGTTCGGCGAACTGCTGGCCGAGATACAACGTATCAAGTCTACCGGAGACTTTGACGCAGCCCGCTCATTGGTGGAGACCTATGCCGTGAAAGTAGACCCGGGACTTCATTCCGAAGTATTGACTCGTTATAAAAAATTGAACCTGGCACCTTATAAGGGATTTGTGAATCCGAGATACGATGCGGTCATTGACGAGCAGGGAAATATAGTGGATGTACAAGTAACCTATGATGAAGGCTATGCC
>ENA-UEPD01001556-UEPD01001556.1-human-gut-metagenome-genome-assembly--contig:-NODE-1556-length-12064-cov-7.877451_pt1 | contig 12064 bp, 7 predicted proteins | sample MGYA00242895_ERZ507906 | MGnify/ENA primary metagenome ERZ507906 (study PRJEB26167, sample SAMN06115416) | human gut metagenome | host: Homo sapiens | place: China:Guizhou | collected 2015-03-03... | reverse complement strand
TGGCAAAATCCTGAGCAACTTTTTGTTGCTCAGGTACTTAAAAAAAATATTTTATAATAGTGTTGCGGAATTAAGGTTAAACAAAAATATCCAAATAAAAAGATTGATTTCCAAAAAGTTTCAAAGGAAGAGACATTGGAAAGTTCTCAAACTGCTTATAATGTACTACTGCAGATATACTTATTTATTTGAAAAACTTCGTTTGAGGGGATGAAAAGTAAGACCTATATCCACTTCTGTTAATATTCAAACCATATCATAAAATCCGAAAACAAATACCGTAGTTCTATTAAGACTGTAGTTCTTTTCTTTCCAACAAGAAGTTTCTCCGATTGATTTTTTATAAAGGGATGAAAAGGCTTTTCTGTACTTCTGCCAGCACAAGTATTCTGATAAATCAAAATAACACCCCGTCTCTATCTTACCGGACATTTTATTACCGATTCAAACAATTAGGCTGACACTTCAATATAGCAAGTCCGCCCTTACAGACTCTCCCGCAAGGTAAATCAAGCTACATTTGCATGTATTCCCTGCTCCATAGGCATATGTTCCAGGTTTCATAAGCATGTATTCGAGCATACATAGGCACATACAGACAGAAAGATAAGGACCTTTTACAACAAAAGTGCCGACCTTCATGCAAGAAAGTCGGCACTTTTATAAGATCCGGTCCCCTATTTTGAGAAAAAACATTGCCGGAAACGTTCTATTTTGTCTGGAAGCATTTGCCGGACGGATAGTTCCGGACAATCATTTTGCCTGCTATCCTCGACTATTTCTATCACGGCCGGCAGACATAAGCTGATTGGCATCCTTTCAGCAGACAAAAAGATTCATATGACTCCATTCCGGTGGCAGAACGGAAATCCTTATCTCCGCGAGAATACGATAAACACAGCCGTCCGATCCTTATCCCGGCTACAGCCAATAAAAACCGGAGCCTGTTTGACGTTTTGTCATTTTGACAAAGATCATACCATCGGAACTTCCATCAAAAGCACGGTCGCATGTTTCAATACCTCTATGGCAATGCTGTCGGTGTCCCAGAAACCGGCACCGTCACGTTTGGAAAGGACTGTGTTGGCAACCTCCACTTCGCCTTCGATCACGAACAGGTAAACGCCGTTCTTCTTGCCATGCAGTTTGTATTCCTTCACCAGTCCCGCATCCAACGTACCCATCGAGAACCAGGCATCCTGGTTGATGGAAGCCGGGGCGGAGCCGTCCGGCGCAATCATCATTCCCAGCTCATTCTTCTTCAGAACAGGGCGGATATCATAGCTCTTATAATGAGGTGCTGTATTCTCCTCACGCGGGAACACCCAGATCTGGAGGAAATCCAGCTGCTCTTCACCGCTATCATTGAACTCGCTATGGAAAATCCCCGTACCTGCACTCATCACCTGGATATCGCCCGGAGTAATCACTTCGCTGTTCCGGATACTGTCGCCGTGACGCAAATATCCTTTCAACGGAATAGAGATGACTTCCATATTCTTATGTGGATGTGTATCGAAGCCCTCTCCCGGAGCGACAGAGTCGTCATTCAGGACCCGAAGCATGCCAAAATGTACTCGCTTCGGGTTGTAGTAATTGGCAAAACTAAAAGTGTGATGGGTCTTCAGCCATCCATGATTTGCATACCCGCGAGTATTGGCTTTATCCACTACTGTTTTCATAAATAATCCTCCTTTGTTAATTTCATCCATATAACACTCCGGATTATGGAAAAGTTGCTGATACGGGCTGGCACCGATGTCCGGATATTCTTGACTTCCCCATACACGAAAGAGAGAAAATAGGCAAAAACATAATTTTCTTTAGTCTCGACAATACATGATACAAGAGAATTGAGTACTTTTGTACCCTAATAAAATCATCCCGTAAATATAAACACTATGGCAGTTTACTTAAACGATGTATCAAGAACATTCGGCGAATACTTGCTTATTCCAGGTTTAACAACCAAACAATGTGTGCCAACCAACGTTTCGCTGAAAACTCCGCTTGTGAAACACAAAGTGGGCGAAAAGCCTGCGATCGAACTAAACATTCCTTTTGTTTCAGCGATCATGCAATCCGTGTCCGGTCCCAAGTTGGCCATCGAACTGGCCCGCAACGGAGGACTGTCTTTCATCTTCGGTTCACAACCTATCGACAGCCAAGCCGAAATGGTCCGGAAAGTAAAGAAGTTCAAAGCCGGTTTTGTAATCAGCGACTCCAATCTGACGCCTGAAAATACGTTGGCAGATGTAATCGCTCTAGTACAGCGCACCGAACACTCTACGATCGGTGTGACGGACGACGGTACTCCTAACGGTAAATTGCTGGGTATGGTGACCAGTCGCGACTATCGTGCCGAAAAGGATTCTCCCGACAAGAAGGTGAAAGAATTCATGACTCCGTTCTCCAAACTGATCGTCGGCGAACTGGGCATGACATTGAGTGAAGCCAACCAGATCATCTGGGATCACAAACTGAACACGTTGCCGATCATCGACAAGGAACAGAACTTGCAATATTTCGTCTTCCGCAAAGACTACGACAGCCACCGCGACAATCCGAAAGAGTTGTCCGGCAGCGATAAGAAACTGCTCGTAGGCGCGGGGATTAACACACGCGACTATATGGAACGTGTTCCTGCGCTGGTTGAAGCGGGTGTCGACGTATTGTGTATCGACTCGTCCGACGGCTATTCCGAATGGCAGCAGGCAACACTGCAATGGATCAAGAAAACGTATGGTGACAAGGTGCTGGTCGGTGCCGGAAATGTTGTCGATAAGGAAGGTTTCGACTACCTGGTCGAAGCCGGAGCCGATTTCATCAAGGTAGGTATCGGTGGCGGTTCCATCTGTATCACCCGTGAACAGAAAGGTATCGGCCGCGGACAGGCTACCGCATTGATCGACGTGGCACAGGCACGCGACGAATATATGAAAAAGACAGGTATCTATGTGCCCATTTGCAGCGACGGCGGTCTGGTGCATGACTATCACATGGTTCTTGCTTTGGCGATGGGTGCGGACTTCCTGATGATGGGACGTTATTTCGCCCGCTTCGACGAATCTCCGACGAAGAAGATGAAGATCGGTAACAATTTCGTAAAGGAATACTGGGGCGAAGGTTCGAACCGCGCCAAGAACTGGCAGCGTTACGACATGGGCGGCAGCGAAGCACTTAAGTTCGAAGAAGGTGTCGACAGCTATGTGCCATACGCTGGAAAGATGAAAGACAACCTCAACCTCACATTAGGCAAAATAATCGCCACGATGTGCAGCTGCGGAGCTATCACCATTCCCGATTTGCAGAAGAACGCCAAAATCACATTGGTTTCCTCAACCAGTATCGTGGAAGGCGGAGCGCATGACGTGATCTTGAAGGAACAGAACTAAAAAACAGACTATTTATTCATAAAAAAGAGAGTATCCGGTTTTTCCAGATACTCTCTTTTTATTTAGGCTTACTTACGAATACTGTTTACTTGAATATAGAACTTAATACCTCCCCTGTCCAAGGTAAAGGTTTCTCCACATCAAACAAACGGAGGATCGTAGCTGCCGTATTCACGGTATTATTGGGTTCCGTGATCTTGAACCCTTTGCGTATTCCGGGACCGGTGATCCCCCAGGGAACAATCATCTCATTCGTGCTGACTCCGCCATGTCCGTATTCAATACCTCCGTGATCCGTCAGGAACATAAAATGAGTGTCTTTATACAAGCCGTCCCGTTTCATCTTTTCAAGAAATTTCCCGATCTCGACATCCGCTTCTTCAATAGACTTGATATATTCCGGAGACATCCATTTATGTTTATGCCCGGCATGATCGGTATGCACGGAATAAAGAAATACCAAAGTGGGATTACCTTCATTAGCCTTCAGAAAAGAAAATGCCTTTTCATAATTCGGGACATAAGCATCCTGTTCCAAATAGCTGACTTCATCCAAATACTTCTTGTTATACGGATAGAACAGATTTATCCAGTTATAATAAAAAGCCGTCTTCATCTGCGGAACTGCATCCTTAAGGATTTTAAATACCGATGGATAATAACCATCACTGTCCGTATGGATGGCAGGCAGCTTGAATTTGGATATTTCCCAACTGTTGTCAACAACTCCATGCTGTTCCGGACCACTTCCCGTCAAATGGCTTGTCCAATTGGGCAAAGTCACCGAAGGCATAACCACCCGCGTATCAAGCGAAAGGGAACCATCAGCCAGCAAGGCATCCAAATTCGGAGTTCTTGCTTTCAGAAATCCTTCCACACAAATACCATCGAGAGATATCAGGACCACACGCTTGGCTTTCGCTTTGCCAACCCCATCCGTCATAGCAGCAGCAGGAATGGGAAGAGAGGCCGAACCTAAAGCCAACGCACCTGCAAGCCCCTGCTTGAAAAATGTTCTTCTTGAATTTTTCATGATAATTTTATTATACGATTTTCCCCTGAAGCAAGTCTGAAATTCTTCAACCGCTTCTCTTTATCTCCAATAACCAACTTGTCCAACTGTAAAGAACCTTTCAGGACTTCGATCGTAGCAGTATCATCTGTAACGGTACAAGTACCCCAGGCATAACCGTTGCTCCAGAAATAACATCCCGGCCGGTCCGTGAAATGCATCCGTCGATCCACTCCTGAATATTGGAAATCGCTCAACGCGATTACTGCTGCCCAACTTGCCATCGAACGGGCATAGTGATGTCCGCACTCCGCCTCGCTGAACGGATTCCGCTTCGCCCCGTCATGACGGTCACGAATCGCACAGATGCAAGTCAAGGCCTCCTTTTCCATACTTTCGTATATCATGCCGACAGCGGCACAATATTCGAAACCGGTCATCACTTCGGCAAAGTAAGGGAAAGGGACTTCCAGTCGTCCTTTCGGCCAGGAGGCCATCAGCAGACCGGACTCATCTCCCATCACATACGAACGCATATTATTAAAGTAACGGCTGAAATCCTTCACATAATTATATTTCATGATACTTCCCAATGTCGTACGGATATGCTCCTTATCTCCCAGATATCCCAAACCGCATATATGGGCCATATACTGTCCGACCAACTGATCGACCAGGCAACCTTTTCCCAATTGAAACGGCGGAACCTTCACGTCCGGATTCCGCATATCCAGATATTCAAATGTTTCGGGATCGGTTATCTTATGTTCATAATATTCCCCGTTAAACAGATTGGCATCCATCCAGATGCTTCCCTGCCGGAACAAAGTATTGCATTTCTTGGCAAACGTCTTATCCTTCATGGCTAAAGCCATTTTCTCAGCCGCCTTTAAGGCTCCCATATACCAGAAGCCCATTTGAGGATTCGGACCGAAATAGTTCACATCCATCGTGTTATGCTGCGAACCTTCCATGATGCCGTCCTGATTGCCATCCCAACCTTTGTCGGTCCAGGCATAAGCAAGCACTTTCTTTACTTGCCCCCAATTCTTTTGCAGGAACTCATCGTCTCCCGACAACTGCCAATCCCGGTAAATCTTCATGACACATCCCATCTGGCCGTCCGCCGCAGCCGAATTACCTTTCGCTGCTTCCGATAAAGGCAAGGAAGCCCGGAAATTCATCAGCCCGTTTTCTTTCGTCGCATAGTTGAATTCCACATCACGCATCGTCTTTGCCAATTCACCGAAAAGAAACGGTGTCGCCACCTCGTAGTTCCAAACATGCGTGCAGCTGCCGGCACAAGAACCGAAACGATCCATCACGCCTTCCCATCCCATCAAATGTCCGCTAGGTAAACGAAAGACCGTTTGCGAACGCAATGTTGCCAGATTAAACAAAGCAGCCTCTTTGACAACATCAGGATAAGTCGATTTCAGGAAGGCATGCACAAAAGAGAGCGTCTGCCTTTCCATTTCCGGAATCTGAGGTACGATTGCCTCGGCCGCTTCCCAGGCATCCGGGAACCGAGTGCTGTAATAGTTCCCGACAATTGTTTCCGACCAAGCTTTCCGGTTCGGGAAATTCCAAGTCAGGTAGAAAGTAAACGTTTCCGTACTGCCAGGTCCCACTGTCTTCTTTACCGCCAGCGAAGCCATCGGGTCTTCATCCTCCTGTCTGTCCCGCTCCGTCAGTTCGCCATCAGCACTAAAATCATCCCAAAAGTTAAGAATACCATTATTCCAATTATCCGCCCGCGAAGAAGTCCGGTAGGTGACCCCTTCTACTGCCTGAGTGGTCAAGGCCACCGTTCCATAAGCCGGATCATTCTTATCTACCCCGTCCGAATATAGGTAGAGGCCTTGCAAGCCGTTCTTTTTACGAAACTGGTTTTTATTGTCTTTCGCGCCTGTCGGAATGTAATCTCCTTTCCAGTCAGTCCTGAACTTACTGCCGTCCTTCCCGATAAAATTGCGCATCGAACCACAAACGGCTACCTCCAAAGGACGGTCGGTCGTATTTGTCACCTCATAAGCCAACACGGCAATCGGCATGCCACTGGCATCTGCGTCTCCCGGTACCAACGGATTGAATCCTTTGACCGTCACTTTCACCGGCAATTGCCGGTCGGAAAGATGCACTTGTCCGAACGGATAAGCCGCCTCGAAAGTAGCATCGGCAAAACGCGGCATACCGTGATGGTTCACCGGCCGCCCCTCATAATGCAAATACTCCTGCGGATATAAAGGACCTGCAAGCAGGGTAGTCATAGCCTCTCCCGTCTGCGGTTTTGCATAAATTGCAAAGAAAGGTGCATTATTGCCGGTCGTCACCGTACTATATTTCTTACCAGGGACATTCATAATCTCCCAATCCCGCAACTCTCCCCGGCCTCCCAAAGAGACCGTTCCAGTCCCGATTCCTCCCAAAGGCAATGCCACCTGGTAAAGATGTTCCCGGTCATATTGTTTCAGAACCGGCCATGTTTGCGGCTTCCATTCTTGGGAAAAGACGGCTCCGGAAACAAACATACAAATCGTTAACAGCTTTAATCTATTCATAACTCCAAAATTAATTCAAGGCATACAATGCTCAAAGGGCTAATATACTTAAATATTATCCATTTCGGCCTTTTTTAACGGAAAAGATATCCGATATACCCATTATTACATCGGAGAGTTATAATCTTGAAAGGTTCAAAAGCTTGCCATAAAAAAGAGGATAAGCTATGTTAGCAAAACAAACAACAACCCTTATTGGGACGTTTTACTGTTTGGATTGAAAACCCAAGCAATCCGTGTCTGACATTTTTCTCTTTTATACCCGAATTAATAAGCAACCAGCAAAACGAGCACAGCAGGAAATCGAAAAACAAAATCCCTTTATGCTCAAAAAACAGAATATCCTAACATTGTGGAAAAGCTGAACTCCCGGAGAATTGCCTATAGTAAACGAATGTGTTTTGTTGTTAACGAAACAATGTTATACAATAACTCCCTTCCCAGATCAGGATAAGAAGGGAATTATAACCCGGATTTTGCATCAATTGCATTACGATGGCTAACCTTATGCATTAGCCATCCTAACTCATAGGGTTAGCACTTGTAAAGCGATGCCTTACTTTCTATACCTTATTTACCGGATGGCAGCCTGTCTACCACCATCGGACGGACAATATTTCCTCCTAACGAAACAATACTATCCTTGACAAACATATCTACGACAAACGAATTGCGAGGATGTATCTCAGACTCACTTTTGTGCGCATGGAAGACATAGCGCATCTTACCTTTCATATCGACAAAAGGAGCACCGTGACCGACGCCAACTAGCCCATCGCACTTATGCAACACGGGATTGCCTTCGTACTTTTTCCACGGGCCGAAAGGCGAATCCGATGTGGCAAAGCCTACCGCATAGTCCTGGCTTGTATAGCCGTTTGCCGAATAAATCAGATAATAGACGCCATTCTGTTTAAAGACGGAAGGACCTTCCACTACTTTGGGAAGAACCAATTCCCACGGTTCTTCGGCCTTGAAACATTGTGTCAATGTTTCTTCCTTGATCTCTTTCAGGTTCTCTTTCAGCTCTGCGCACCAGATGACATTGCCGTCGTTGAAACGAACGAAATATAGATAGGCTTTTCCGTCTTCGTCAAAAAAGACGGAAGTATCGATGCTCTTTTCCTCGCGGATCGGCTTATGCTCGTCCTGCTTGAACGGACCCAAAGGAGAATCTGCCGTAGCAACACAAATATGCTCTTCCGTCGAATAGAACATGTAGAACTTCTTATCTTTTTCAACATAATAGACTTCCGGCGCCCAGAACATCGATTCGCCGTACGAGTTCGCATGGCTAAGCGACAAAGCCGAGGCACGTTCCCAGTATTCGAGGTCTTTGGAGTAATAGACGTCAAAACCGGTTCCGACATTCGTCCCGTAAATATAGTAGAGGCTGTCATGTACCAAGATGTAAGGATCAGCCAGAGGGACCGTCTTGGACAAGACAGTTACCGGCTTTTCTTCTTCTACTTTTCCTTCTTCCTTTTTATCGGATTCGGAATCCGAACAACTCATGCAAAAACAAAGGGAGAACGAAAACAATAAAGTAATCCATTTCTTATTCATAAAATCATCAGTTTAATTATTTAATAACAGGACGAAACGCACCGTAAGAAGGCTCCAATTTATCAACGTAAGGCCAGCCGTCTTCATCCCACAAAATGCGGTCCAACAAAACTTGCCGTTGCGCATCCAAACGTTCCAGTTCAAAAGCATGGTAAAGCATCCACGTGTTCTTTTCGTCATCTTCGAGAAGGGTGGAATTGTGGCCGGTCCCAACAAAGCGGTCATTCTTATGCAGGATTACTTCATGCTTGTTATCCAACATTTGTCCTCCCTGTTTATCGACATACGGGCCGAAAAGGTCTTTCGAACGCGCCACAACTGTGGTGTAGGTGCTTTTCTGTCCTTCGCAACAAGAGCCGATAGAGCCGATGAGGTAGTAGTACCCGTCGCGTTTCCACAGGTTGATTCCTTCGTAAGCGTTGCCAGCGATCTGGCGTTTGGTGTCAAGTTTAGGCGTGATCATCACATCATCTGTCACATCCAGTTCCATGATATAAATTCCGAAGAAGCTCCCCCAAAGCATATAATACTTGCCGTCTTCCTCATAGAAATACTGGTCGATGGAGTTCTCTACATTCACTTCACGGCTGTCAAATACTTTGCCTTTCGGTGTGAACGGACCTTCGGGAGAATCGGAAACGGCATAACCAACGGTGCTAACCCAATGATTGCCCCATTGCGCCAAAGAATAGAAAAGAACATATTTGCCTTTCACATAGCGAATCTCCGGGGCCCAAAGATGAGCACGTTCTTTGACATCCTTGTTGTCGGGCAAGAAGTCTGGACGAGTCTCATCAGTGAAGGCAGTTCCTATCTCTTCCCATTTCACCATATCTCTTGATCGAAAAATCGGCAAGTTACGGATATCTTCAGTCGCATATAAATAAAAATAACCATCTTTTGCTCGCATGGCAGTCGGATCAGGTGCAGCAATCCGTATCACCGGATTATGATAAGCTAGTTGTGAATCATCAACTTTCGGAATATCCTGCCCATCCGAATTTCCAGTATTACCATTTCCACTACAAGCAGTGCAATAAATAGCACAAGACAACAAGAAAAATTTTTTTACATTCTTCATTTTCTATCTATTTTTATGAAGAAGCTATTACAATAGTACATATCAAAAATATAAACTTTTGCAACAGCTTCTTCTTTACAAAATCATTACTTCCAACCCGGATTCTGTTCCATATTCGGGTTCATCTGCGTTTCGTTATACGGAATCGGATATAACCAATAATGGTCTCCCCCCCACGCATAATGATAAGTTGCCTGTCCCCAAACCTGTCGCAGACCGTTCACCACCTGTTTGCCGTTGTCGTCATATGTGGCAAACTTTTTGTCCTTCCAAGTCTTCCAACGAAGTTCGTCAAAGTAAATCAGGTCTTCACCAAGCAATTCCCAATACCGTTCGTTCCGGATACGTTCACGCATATCAGCTTGGCCCATCACGGTCGTTGGGACATTGGAGTTGAGCAATTGGGCACCGGCACGAGCACGTACCTGATTGACAACAGTAACCGCTTCGTCTATCTTGCCCTGTTCGTTCAATGCCTCAGCAAGGTTCAACAGAACATCAGCATACCGGATTTTCGGCATATCAATACCAGTACCTTTTTGGCTACCTTCACCGACTCCTTCCGTCACGAATTTACGGTTCAGATAATAAAACATCGCCTGCGTATCAGTACGCAAATCACTCGCTTCACGCGTAATCGTACCATCCGCATTTTGTGTTTCTATCCACTGGCTACGGAACGGATAGCGGTTTGTAAAGTAATTATCAGCACCTCCGTCACCTCCTAAATAGGTGGCATACGGCGTAATGACACTCATTTCTAAACGCGGATCACGCTGTTCGTAGGCCTTGCGAATACGAGCTTCATTGCCACTCGGCAGATAATAATCCATATTGGCCCCCTGCTCTTTCGCATTTGCGATTTCTGATTCCGTCAAGTTATCACGCAAGAAAAAGACACGGCGTTCATTGACCGTCAACTTATAATACTCGGGAATGATCTTCGACCAGTCGAACTTGCTTCCATCCGCACACTCATAGGTATCAACGAAATCCGGATTGACCAAATAGTTATTCCACATGGAACCATAAGTACAACGATTACCAAATCCCCGGTTCTTAGAATTCCAATAACCATCCTCTTCGATGCACTGGACAGAGAAGATCATCTCATCACACTGCTCATTGACCTCCTTGAACAACATCTTATAGGCATTCGCACCGGAAGTAAACAGGCGATAACCACAATCACCGACCTTTTTGAAGTCAGCTTCAGCAGCCCCCCAGTTCTCCAACCACAGGTATATCTTGCCTCTGAGCGCATACGCTGCACCTTTCGTAATGTGACCATAATCATTGTCGCCGCTGTTGTATTTATCCGGCAAATTTGGCTCGTTGATGCAATCAGTCAAATCCTTAATCAACTCATTCCAGAGATCCGTCATAGAAAGACGGCTACCCTTCGCTTCTTCGATGTTCTTGATTGGCTCTGTATAATAAGGAACACCACCAAACAGCAAGTTCAATTCATAATACCAATAGCTACGGAGAAATTTGGCTTCAGCAATCAAACGTGCTTTCTTCGCTTCCGGAAGCCCTACCACATCCGGCATATTAGCAATCACATCATTGCAACGGATGATAAACTTATAGTTGTCATGCCAAATCCAACTCGGACCATCTCCTGATGTCGTCTGGTTGCCAAACAGCATACCAAAGTTACGCCAGTTCGCATCGCGATCCATCACTGCCGAAAAGCAATCGAACCACATATTATAGTTATCATTATACAAATGGTTCAATCCATTGTATAAGCCGGTAACAGTCTGTTCAGCCATCGTGGCATCTGCCCATACCTCTCCTTCACTCGGCTGGTTTTTCGGAGTCAAATCCATATCTACACAACCTGTAAAGAACAAACCTGACAAAATTGTTGCTGAAAAAAGTTTTGCCATGTCTTTTATAATTCCCAAATTATTCTTGTCCATACTTTTTTTCACAATTTAATTAGAATGTCACATTAACACCAACCGTATACTGGCGGATCGGCATATAACCGTCACCGGCCATACGTTCCGGATCGCTACCTTCGAACTTAGTGATTGTCAGTAAATTTTCGCCAGACAGATAAACTCGTGCATTCTGAATGAAGGCTACTTTCATCCATTCTTTCGGAAAGGTATAGCCTATCGTCAGGTTTTTCAGCTTTATGTAGTTACCATTCTTCAGATGCCAAGAACTGGTAGCACTTGCCTGACCGCTGTTCTGATAACCAACGAGACGTGGCGTTTCGGAATAAATGTTCGTACGCGGATCATTCGGATTTTCAGGATCGAAGAAATAGTGATCATAAGCAATGTCATATCCGAGACCATATCCGTGCGTAACACTGACGCTGTTTTGCGTTTGTTTGTAATAATCGATCTTGAATCCGGCTGCTCCCGCCCAGTTCATCGATAGGTCAAAGCCTTTTATTTGTGCACAGCCTCCCTGTCAAGCCTCCGCAATC
>ENA-UEPD01001554-UEPD01001554.1-human-gut-metagenome-genome-assembly--contig:-NODE-1554-length-12065-cov-13.770687_pt1 | contig 12065 bp, 10 predicted proteins | sample MGYA00242895_ERZ507906 | MGnify/ENA primary metagenome ERZ507906 (study PRJEB26167, sample SAMN06115416) | human gut metagenome | host: Homo sapiens | place: China:Guizhou | collected 2015-03-03... | reverse complement strand
TTCTGGGGAGAAGGCTTGGAATATATTGACAATCGTCGTTTGAATATTCCTGTAGACCGTACAGATGAAACCTGGGGGGCAGAAAACAACAATCACTTCTCTGCTGCCAAGTTCCGTTATAATCAGGAAGAACGTCCGTTCCTTTATCAGTTGCCTATCTCGGAAATAGAGAATAATTCTCAGATTTCTCCGAGTGACCAGAATTGATAGAGGTAAAGAATATGTTATACGATAAAATCGGTAAAGGCAAACTGCTTTTACCGATTTTTCTATTATTGCATCACTAGAAAAGGTCTGTCAACAATAGTATTCCTTTTTAACTGATCCGTTTCCTTAACCAAATATCGAAGAACTTGTCATACACGCTATACACTCCCAATTCATTAGTTACAAAATCTTTATCTAAAAGTCCTCTTATGGCTCCTTGCACAGAACTCGCCGTTAGCTTATAAGTTTTTAAAAATTTAGAGGAAGTGATTTCCTGAGCCTTTCCTTCCTTACAAATAGCAATAAGAACTTCTTTTTGTTTAGGTGGGAGTTGAAACAGAAGTGAAGAATAGGTAAAATTTAGTTGTGACAAAATATTTTCAATGGCAAAATTCACTTTATCAACAGTACACTCCTCACCTTCAGCAGTCATTGCATAAAGCGAGTTTGCCATAAACTGAATGTACCAGGTTATTCCTTCAAAACGTTTATAAACTTCTTGAATTGTTTCTACTGCAATTTTTTTCTTATTCTCCGCAAAGTGTCTTTTTATGAATTCCGTATAAATATCTGCATTAATAGGAGACAGTTCCATAATGGCCGTACTTTGGTAAAACGGACGTGACGGACTAGTAAATATCTCTCCCATCATATGACGTTGCGAACCGGCATAGATAAATTTTGCATTGGAACAATGTTGGATATGTGTCCGTAATATGGCTTCAACATCCCCTTCCGGATATTTGGCTATGACTTGAAACTCATCAATGGAAATCAGGCAAGGCTTATCCGCTTCTTCCAAATAACGGAATATTTCATCAAGCGTTATAGCGGGAGTCTTTATATCACCCATTTCCAAATTCCAACTGGGATTACCACTGAAATCAAAAGAGATACTGGTGCGAAGAGAGGATAAACATTTGAGAAACAGCTCCCATGCTTTTCTTCCACGCGGCTTCAAACCATTCAGAATACCTTTACCAAGTTCAAATACAAACTCCTGAAAATTCTTTGTTGCATATATATCGATTAAAAATGTGTGATATACTTCCCTTATTTGTTGCTGATGAAAACAATGCTCTATCAGCCCGGTTTTTCCTAAACGGCGAGGGGATATCAAAGCTACATTATTCCCGTTGGTTATATAACGTGTCAATGTAGTTGTTTCGGTTATACGGTCGCAAAAGTACTTTGCTGAAATATAGCCACTGGTTATGAAAGGGTTTATTTTTGTCATAGGTTACATGTTTTACACAAAGATAATTATAATCTTATTGTAATTGCTTGTTTATGATGTTTTTTTGTAATAGGATTATGTTTTATTTTGACATAAATCTTTGTTTGCGACTTTCATCATAGTGTATTTCTTTATGGTCAACCACGGCTACTCACATTACTTTTTATTTTACAAAAATAGTTCAACAAAAAACTAAAGTATATTTCGATAGTTTCAATATAGACTACATCGTTATGTACATATTATTGATAATCACTGTTTTACTGTAAAATATGGTAACATATGAGTAACTTGATAGTTTTGTAAATACATGGTAGAGCATATTCTATTGAGGTTTTTAATTAAATGCAATGATTTTGCATCTACTTATAAAATGTTTATTTATAGAAGTTTACGCATTGATACAGTTCTGCGAAAACTTTGCAGATTTCATACATCGGTATGCAGACTCAGGAAGTGGCTATCAAACCGAACTTAAAAGTGGTATTGAAACCTGATACTGAGGTGCTTGATGAAGTTGTAGTAACCGGATATGGTACCTTCAAAAAGTCCTCATTTACAGGTTCTGCATCAAATGTGACTACCGAAAAGTTACAGGATTTACCTTCTATCAGCGTGCAAGATCGTTTGGCTGGTTCTGTTGCCGGTGTTCAAATCACTTCTACTTCCGGTCAGCCCGGCTCCGTTGCCTCCGTGCGTATTCGCGGTATGGGGTCTATCAATGCCAGCAATGAACCATTATATGTCATTGACGGAGTGCCCATGCTGAACGGAAACGTCAGCGAATTCACTTACGCAGATTCCGGTAACAGTCTAATGGCTACACTGAATAGCAATGACATAGAGTCCATGACGGTGATCAAAGATGCTGCGGCTGCCTCATTGTATGGTTCGCGTGCCGCTAATGGTGTTATTGTCATAACAACCCAAAAAGGCTCTGCTGGCAAAACCAAGATAGGGGTAAGAGCAGACTGGGGTATGTCTAATATGGCAATCGATTATCGACCGATTCTCGATGGTAAGCAAAGACGTGAAATCCTGCACTTGGGATTTGAGAATTATGCCAAATATACCCTTGGTTATGATGCAGAACAAGCAGCAGCTTTGGCCAATAAAAACATCGATGAATATGCAGCAGAACCCTGGTCAGGATATACAGACTGGAAAGATGTCTTATTCCGTAACGGTAGCCACCAGAATTATGAAATAAATGCACAAGGCGGTAATGAAAAAACGAGGTTTTATACTTCTTTTGCTTATACAAAGCAAGAAGGTATTACAAATGTATCAGGCTATGAGCGTTTCACCGGTCGCGCCAATGTTACACACCAAACCGACAAAGTGTTATTGGAAGCCAACGCCATGTATACCAATTCAACCCAAAACGTAAATAATGAAGGGACCAGCTTTGCAAGCCCTATCATGTGCTATGCAATGACTGCCTCTCCCTCTACATATCCATATAATGAAGACGGTTCATTCAGCAGTAACTTCCCTGCACTGAATGGTGCCAACCCTATACAAACTGAAACATATAATTACAACAGGGCTACCATAAACCGCTTCCTCGGTTCAATGGCCGCTACCTGGACTATTTGGGATAATCTGAAATTGAAAGAAGCTATCAGCTATGACTTCAACCAAAACAATGAACGTATATGGTGGGATCCCCGCAGCAACGACGGTCGTTCATCAAACGGTGTTTATCAGCGCGTTATGGGCAACAGAGGGCAGTTAAATACACAAACACAATTATCTTACAACAAATCCTTCGGATTACACAATCTGGATGCTTTGGTAGGCTTTGAAACCGAAGATTATAAATATGATTATTTATATGCCAACGGAAACCAATACCCTTCTTACCTGCCGGAAATAGAAAATGCAGGCGATAGCCGTGCTTCAAGCCATGTAGAACGATACAGAATGACTTCTTTCCTGGGACGTATCAATTATGACTACAATAACAAGTATTACTTTAGTGCAAGTTATCGCCGGGATGGTAGTTCCCGCTTGTCAAGAGAAAGCCGTTGGGGAGATTTCTGGTCTATATCCGGTTCTTGGAGACTGAGTGAAGAAGCTTTCATGCAGGATATCAAGCATGTGCTGACCGATGCCAAATTACGTGTATCTTACGGTGTGAACGGTACACAACCCACAGATTTGTACGGCTATTTGGGCGTATATGAATTTGGTTATAACTATGCAGGAAATGGCGGTCCGGCTGAAGCTCGTTTTGACAATCCCAATATGAAATGGGAAAAGAATTACGCAACCAACGTAGGTTTGGACGTTACGCTGTGGAACAGATTGTCGATTACTGCAGAATGGTATAACCGAGACACTAAGGATTTGTTGATGAGCAAGAATATTTCAGCCGTACCGGGTGTAATCAATAGTAGCGGTGAAGCCACTATGCTGATGAATGTCGGCTCTATGAGAAACCGCGGTGTTGAATTTGAAATTAAATCCACCAATATCCAAAACAAAGACTGGTATTGGAGCACATCCTTGAACTTCGGACACAACAAAAACACCTTGTTAAAACTGGACGGCGAACAGAACGAAATGATTGACGGCATAGCCATTCATCGTATCGGAGAGGCTTATCAATCATTCTATGCTTACGAATACGCAGGTGTTGATCCGGAAACCGGATCGGAAATGTTCTACATTAACGGAGAAGATGGAAGTCGTGAAACCACCATACATTCGAATGAGGCCAATAAGGTGATTATCGGTTCGCCCGACCCAAAACTGACCGGTGGTCTGACTAACTTTGTAAGTTGGAAATTCATAGATTTAAACTTTACTCTGACTTACTCTTTGGGCGGTCATGCATACGATGCTGCAACTTGGTTACGGTCTAATGGCGGTACTTACAACTATGTAGGTAATGTTCCGGCATACTATAAGATTGAAGATACCTGGAAGCAACCGGGCGACAACGCTAAACTGCCCCTATTTGCCTATGGCAATAAAAATACGGTTTCTTCACGTTGGATGATGCCTACCGATCACTTACGTTTGAAAAACCTGACCATAGGTTTCACTCTTCCAAGCAACTTGTCCAAAAAGGCTGGAATAAGCAAATTAAGAGCTTACATTTCGGGTAATAATCTGCTTACCTGGAAATCCAAAGACTTGTATGTAGATCCAGAAACCCCTGTTGACGGACTGTGTTACTTTGAGACACCTGCATTAAGAACAATTACATTTGGTATCGAACTTGGTTTCTAATTAAAATCTTTACTTAGCATATACATTATGAAGAAAATATATAATATCCTAGCATTAGCAGCAGTCACGACAGGGCTTTCGTCCTGTGTGAATAACTGGCTGGACCAAACTCCTTCCAACGGAACGCCAACAAGTTCCGCCATTACCAATTATAATGATGCCCGCACAGCAATGTATGGTATGTATGATGGCCTGCAAGGCAATTCCACTTACACCCAGTACTATGCAGCTCGCATGTTCTACTATGGAGATGTCCGGGGGGACGACATGCAGGCACGCACTCAAGGTATGCGCACCTCTTCTTGCTATGAAATGCGCTATACCGCAGATGATGCCCCAAACATGTGGAATATACAGTACAATGTGATAAGACGCGCCAATCGCTTGATTGAGGCTGTAGATAACAAGACAATTACCGATGCGGAAAATTTTCAGGCTGAATTGGCAAATATCTACAATCAGGCCAAAGTAATACGCGCCTTGGTACATTTTGATTTGGTAAAAGTGTACGGCATGCCCTATACATACGATGAAGGTGCTTCGCTTGGAGTACCTTTCGTTGATAAACCACTGGACCGTGATGCACACCCCGGACGTGACAAGGTAGCCGATGTTTATGCCAAAGTTGTTGCAGACCTGAATAATGCCATCGACTCAGAAGCACTGACCGTATCCAAAAAAGCAGGTGAAAAACAAGGCTATATCGATTTATGGGCAGCTAAAGCTTTGCTGTGCCGAGTGTATCTATACATGGACAAAAATCAGGAAGCCTTCGATTTAGCAAAAGAAATCATCGACGACTCTCCTTATGAATTATGGACTCCCGAACAATACGCTGAGGCATGGGACAAGCAAGATCCAAACCATACAAAAGAAATGATTTTTGAATTGATAAACAATGGTTCTGATGACTGGGCCGACCGTGAAGGCATAGGCTACTTGCTGAATGAACAAGGATATGCCGATGCTATCTGTACAAAATCATTTGTTGATATGCTGCAAACCGATCCTGCAGATGTACGTAACGAAGTTGTGCTACCAGCAATGTACGACAAAGACTTGAAGAAAACCTATGGGGAAAATCCAATTTTCATCAATAAGTTCCCGCTGGGAGCACTGGGAGATATGCGCCTTGCCAACTTGCCGATTTTACGTCTGTCCGAAGTTTACCTGAACGCAGCCGAAGCTGCTGCCAAACTGGGCGGAGCAGCCAAAGCAGAAGGTATAAAATTACTGAACAAATTATTGGACAACCGCACTATAACTCCAACAGCCAAAGTATCCGATGCCATTGCTGATGACGAATTCCTGAGCAAAGTTTTGATTGAACGCCGTAAGGAACTGGTTGGCGAAGGGCAACGCTTTTTCGATGCCATGCGCAATAACGAAACGATTGTACGCTATAGCAGTGAGGAAAACCAAGGCTGGCACTACTCATTACTTAAAGAATCACAAAGTTTCGACCGTACGTATACAAAAGCATTGTTGCCTATTCCTGTAAGTGAAACCAATGCCAACCCGACTTTGAAAGCACAGCAGAATCCGGGTTATTAAACAAAGCCTAACCAGTACCGGTTTGTCGTAATAGCAGAAAAGACAAACCGGTAGTTAAGCTTTCTGATGATAAAACATAAAGCATGATATGGTATTTCATGCTAGCTATAAAAAAAGTTGCAAACGGAAGACTGTTTTCCTGTTTGCAACCTTTTTTTCATTACTGCCAAATTCCGGCTCTCTTATTTAATTACATCAAGCAACCTTCCTTTACAATATCCGTCAATATCGGCTTCACTCCGCTAACGAAACATTCTACGGCAATCACCATCAAGATGAGTCCCATAAGGCGCATCATCACATTATTACCGGTTTCCCCTAATAAATTGACCAAACGGGTAGAAGCCTTCAATATCAAGAATGTAAGAAAATAAATAAGGGCAATAGTGCCTATAAGCACCCCTTTCATCTCAAAGGAATGTGCATCTTGCATCAGTACGATTGCATTGGCAATAGCGCCCGGACCACATAACATCGGAATACCTAAAGGAGTAATCGAAATATCATCCGCATAGGTCTTGATTTCTTCATCTTTCAATTTCATCGGTGTATAGCGTGCCTGCAGCATATCAAAACCAATCTTGAAAATGATAACGCCACCCGCTATTCGGAAACCGTTTGTCGAAATACCGAAAAACTTGAAGAGGAATTGCCCGGCAAAGACAAAGACCATCAATGTGATAAACGAGACTAATGTTGCGCGCTTTACGATAGAACAACGTTCTTTATCGGTCATACCCTGCGTCATAGTCAGAAAAACCGGCATTGTGCCCAACGGATTAGTCAACGTAAAGAAGGATGTGAAACACAACAATGCAAAAGGAATGAGAGTTTCCATAATAGTATTTTTAGATGTTCATCATTGGAAACAAAAGTACAACTAATCTGTCAATGTCACAAAAAATTAAATAAATCTTTCAAATCAGTAATCTGATAGGTAGGAGCAAAAGGTAAGTCGGTACGACCGGACAAGTTGTAAAACACCTGGTGCATGCCTACTCCCGCCGCTCCGACTATATCATTTTCCCAACTATCTCCGATCATCAGCGAATTATTCAACTCGGACTGGGTTGTCGAAAGAGCAAAATGAAAAATCTCAGGCCAAGGCTTCAGGATTCCGATATCATCGGAAAGAACCACTTTTTTGAAATATTCATCAATGCCTGACGAACGCATTTTATGACTTTGGAGTTCTTTAAATCCATTTGAAAGAATGTACAAATTGTATTTTCCCGAAAGATATTCCAGCACTTCACGCGCATGTGGCATCAATTTGCTTTTGGTAGGAATCATTGCAAGAGCATCTCTTTCGTAAGCCTTTGCCAAAGTGGAGTCACCTGCTCCTACAGCCTCCAAAGGATAAAGATAACGTTGACGGTTTAACTCTTCTTTCGTGACTTTACCATCTGCATACTCTGCCCATAAATCCAGATTGCGACGCTGATAAAGTAAATAATAATGCTCGAACGAATCGAAATAGCGATCGTATCCATACTTCCAGTACATTTCTTCATAGGTATCACGAGCATTGAGAGAGAACGCCCAAAGCGTATCGTCCAAATCAAAAAAAAGATTTTTATAAAGCATAAAAAAGAATACTAAAAAGGCTGTTTCAAAAGCAGGCCTACAAATGAAACGCACTTTTGAAACAGCCCTATCAATTATCAATCAAGTAACTATTTCACTTGAATTACCAGATACTTGGAAACACTCCAGAATTCTTTCGGATTAGTAATCTTCAATGTCAACTGATCTTTATCATCTTTTTCCAAGGCATAAGAACCGGTAGGATGGGTAGTCAGAATATCGGCATCTTTGGAATACAGTTTGATTTCTTTGGTAGTACGAATATCAACCTGGGTAAAATAATCCTTATTAACATCACCATCTTTCAAGACCGAACCTTTTTTAAATAATCCGGAACCGCTCAGAATTTTCTGGTCTTTCAGTTCTTTCTTCGTTCCGAATACAAACCATGCAGTATTAAGCGCTTTATCCTGTTCTGCCACTGTCTTGGCTTTTGCCTCATTCTCAGCAGTCAATTCACTCTTGACAGCATTCAAATCCGTAACGGCGGCATCCAACTCCTGGATACGGATATTCTTAGAAGCCAGTTCGGCCTGTAACTCTTCGATACGCTGGGTTTTCGCATTCAGTTCCTGTGTCAAAGACTCAACGGCTCTTTTTAACTGAGAAGAGTTGGTCTTGTTGTTTTTCAACATAGATTGCAGCTTGGCAATCTGCTCTTTGTTCTCTTCCATTTGCTTACGGATGAATTCAATATCAGAGGCTATCTGCTGTTTAGCATTCAGAGAACCCTCTGCAACTGCACCACGCTGCAAGTCTACACGGCTTTCTGCCGCATTGATTTGACGAAATCCTTCCGAAATATCATTGAAAGTGCCCATCATTTCATCCAGTTCAGCATTACGCTGAGTCAGTTCCATTAAAAGAGAATCATTCTCAGCTTTCAACTGATCTTTGCTACTACCTGAAAAGCTGTCACATGAAGCCATAACGGCTGTACATACAATCAAAACTGCTAACTTTTTCATACGCTTTTGTTTTACGTTTTGTTAATGAAGTTATTTAATCGTCTATTCCTGCTACTACAATCACTATCTCACCACGCGGTTCGTTGGCTGTGAAATGTTCTATCAATTCGGTAAGAGTACCACGTACCGTCTCCTCATGTATCTTGGATATTTCACGGGAAACGGACGCCTGCCGTTCCGAACCGAAATATTCTGCAAACTGCGTCAGTGCTTTTACCAAACGGTGGGGAGATTCATAGAAAACCATTGTCCGGCGTTCTTCCGCCAAACCTTTCAGACGTGTCATCCTACCTTTCTTCTGAGGAAGAAAACCCTCAAAGCAGAACTTCTCGTTGGGCAATCCGGAAGCCACCAATGCCGGAACAAAAGCAGTAGCCCCCGGCAGGCACTGTACTTCGATACCGTTGCGGACACACTCGCGAACCACCAGAAAACCCGGATCGGAAATACCTGGAGTACCGGCATCTGAAATCAACGCCACAGTCTCACCACCCTTTATTCTATTTACAACACTTTCTACTGTTTTATGTTCATTAAATTTATGGTGAGACTGCATCGCATTCTTTATCTCAAAATGCTTCAGCAATATTCCGGAAGTACGCGTGTCTTCTGCCAGCACCAAATCCGCTTCTTTCAATATGCGGATAGCGCGAAAAGTCATATCTTCCAAATTTCCTACTGGCGTAGGTACTACATAAAGTTTTCCCATATCCGCAACTTTTTTAACTGAAATACTTCTTGAGAAGTTCTATAAAATCAGCAGCCGCCTCATTTTCCTCATCCGGTTGTACAGTTGACATAAACACAGACATAGCCTCATCCAAAGAGGAAGCCCCACCGCAAAGGCGCACCACCTCATTCATACGTGTCGCATCTCCGGCAAACAATTCACGGGTAAAACGAAACGAATCATTCAGACTGATGGCATGTTGTAAGTCTGTAGCCGGCTTAATACGTTCGGCAAGAATCTGAGAAGCAGGTACTGCAATATCCGAAACGTGAGTTGCCTCAACCGGAACATCAGCAACCGGTTCGGAAATCACTTCCGATTCAGTTATTTTCTCCACAATGTCAGAAGCAACATGTTCCACCGGAGTTATCACAAAAGTGTCGTCCAACAGTTTGGTCAGCGCATCCAACCGCTCCTGCATCTGATGAATATTCCTTTTAGCAACTATTCTCAGCACAGGATTTGTATCAGTGAGCATCGACTGTATCAAACATTTCAATTCCTGAACATCCAGTTCTATATCATTCAATAATGCTTGCATATCCTTTTCCTGTCCGTATTAATGGCACAAATGTAGAAATAAATAATGAAAAAATATCCGGAAGCGAACAAAATCATTACTTTTGCGACTGAATATAACACTCAAAGATATGGTATTATTTTCGGAAGACCACATACAAGAAACCAAACGCAGAGGAAGAATTGAAGTTATATGCGGATCCATGTTCTCCGGCAAGACAGAGGAACTGATACGCCGTTTGAAACGTGCCAAATTTGCCAAGCAACGTGTAGAAATATATAAGCCGGCAATAGACACGCGTTACTCAGAAGCAGATGTCGTATCGCATGACAGCAACATCATATCCTCTACACCGATAGACTCATCGGCAAGCATACTGCTATTCACTTCCGAAATAGACGTAGTGGGTATCGACGAAGCGCAATTCTTTGACGAAGGTCTGATTGATGTATGCAACCAGCTTGCCAACAATGGTATACGTGTAATAGTAGCCGGATTGGATATGGATTTCCGCGGTAATCCTTTCGGCCCCATGCCGGGGCTGTGCGCCATTGCAGATGAAGTTTCCAAGGTGCATGCCATTTGTGTAAAATGCGGACAGCTTGCTTCATTCTCTCATCGTACTGTAAAAAATGACAAACAAGTTCTGTTGGGTGAAACAGCCGAATACGAACCCTTGTGCCGAGAGTGTTATTTACGGGCGATAAAGGAAGACCAGCAAACAGCAAGCGATTAATAAATTTAATACAGGATTCTATGGAACGTAAAAAGATTACATTCGACAGTTTTATCCGCGGTGTCATTTTAGGAGTTATCATTATCGGCATATTAATGCTTTTGAAGCGTTTAAGCAGCGTTCTATTACCTTTCTTTATCGCTTGGCTTATTGCCTATCTGGTATATCCTTTGGTCACATTTTTCCAATACAAGCTAAAATTAAGAAATAGGATTGTTTCCATATTCTGCGCATTACTCACACTTCTGATTGTGGGTGCCGGAGCTTTTTATCTGTTAGTGCCCCCTATGATACAAGAATGCGGCAGAGTACAGACTTTATTGGTCCAATACTTTTCGCACGGAACATATAATAGTAATGTGCCCACCTCTCTTTCCGATTTTTTACGAGATAATATCGATGTTAAATTTATAACCGAACTATTCAATAAAGAGAACCTGTTGGATGCGCTCAAAGAAGCAGTTCCCCGCCTATGGTCTTTATTATCGGACTCCGTTGACTTATTATTCAGCGTATTCACCATATTCATTATCTTACTATACGTTATCTTCATTTTATTAGACTACGAAAGCATCGCAGAAGGTTGGACGCATCTCGTGCCTATGAAATACCGTTCTTTCGTGGTAGGCATACTCAATGACGTAAAAGTAGGTATGAACAGATACTTCCGCGGACAGGCATTCGTAGCCTTATGTGTCGGCATTTTATTCAGCATAGGCTTTCTTATCATAGACTTCCCATTAGCCATAGGTCTCGGTTTGTTCATCGGGGCATTGAATATGGTGCCTTATCTTCAAATCATCGGTTTGGTTCCTACTATCATACTAGCAATCCTGAAAGCCTCCGACACAGGCGATAATTTTTGGATAATCATCGCCTCAGCCATGGCAGTATTCATTGTAGTGCAAACTATCCAAGACGGATTCATCGTGCCACGTGTTATGGGGAAAATTACCGGACTAAATCCTGCTATCATTCTATTATCACTTTCCATATGGGGTTCATTAATGGGAATGTTGGGAATGATTATCGCACTACCGCTCACAACGCTGATGCTCTCCTACTATCAACGTTTCATTATCAACAGAGAAAATATTCATAAGACAGAATCAACTGATAATCAAGCAAAAGAAATAAACAGCTAAAATAATGCAAACTTTTTTCGTTATAAGTCTTGCATATTAAATATAAAATCCATATCTTTGCACCCGCTTAACAGCAATAAGGATTGATTCGCTAGCTCAGCAGGTAGAGCACAACACTTTTAATGTTGGGGTCTTGGGTTC
>ENA-UEPD01001534-UEPD01001534.1-human-gut-metagenome-genome-assembly--contig:-NODE-1534-length-12200-cov-394.836922_pt1 | contig 12200 bp, 12 predicted proteins | sample MGYA00242895_ERZ507906 | MGnify/ENA primary metagenome ERZ507906 (study PRJEB26167, sample SAMN06115416) | human gut metagenome | host: Homo sapiens | place: China:Guizhou | collected 2015-03-03... | reverse complement strand
AAAGCACCTCCAAATGAGATAAACAGCAATGATGTCGTAATGGGACTATGAATATAGTATAGATGAAAAAAGGATAGTTTTCCAGAGAAAAGGCAGAGAAAAAAAGGGAAAATTGTAACAGGAAATTCACGGTTTGTCATTGGACTATACCAGATGTCATGACGGCTTTCGTTTCGAATTCTGCGGCACTTCGCACGCTTTAACAGTTTTATCAGTTCTGAGGTTTTCATATAGATTTCTTCTTTGATTATGACAGGTGCAGATGTGTTAGTCAATGAAAAATAGAGACGTATTTATACGTGCAGAAAAATGAAATAGATTGTGTTAATAACTGCAGAAAAATGGTTAAGTGGACGAGCAGGTCCGAATGAGTCAGAGCAAAAGAAATAAGAATTGCTGTCAGATATCCATACCTTAGCATGTTATAGAAGATTTTATAATTTGCCCTGGCGTTCCAAATATGGTACGATAAGAAAAACAGTTCAGGAAGAACTGTGAGTTTACGAAAAGATACGAGGAACATGACATGCTGCATCTATATTTCGCCCCATTAGAGGGAATCACAACATATCCATACAGGAATCTGCACCACAAGTATTTTGGTGGTGTGGACAAATATTTTACACCGTTTCTGGCACCGGGACCGGAGCAGGGGATGAGCGTGAAGGAGATGCGGGATGTGCTGCCGGAGAATAATGCGGGGGTACCGGTGGTGCCGCAGATTTTGACGAACCGGGCGGGAGATTTCCTTCTGGCATCAAAGAAATTGGCAGAGATGGGATACCGGGAGATCAACCTGAATCTTGGATGTCCCTCAGGGACGGTCACAGCGAAGAAAAAAGGTTCCGGTTTTTTACTTTACCCGGATGATCTGGATCGTTTTTTTGATGAAGTGTTCTCGGACGCGTCGGTGAGAAACGGGGAGTTCCAGATCTCTGTTAAAACCAGGATCGGAAAGAATGAAGTGGAAGAGTGGCCGGAGATCATGGCAATCTACAACCGGTATCCGATCAGCGAACTGACGGTGCATCCGCGGATCCAGAAGGAGTTTTATAAAGGTGTTCCGCATCTTGATGTATTTGCGGATATTTTAAAGGAAAGCCGGAATCCTATCGTGTACAACGGAGATCTGTTCACGGCAGAGCATATGAAAAAGTTTCGGGAGAAATTCCCGACGGTGGAAAACGTGATGATCGGGAGGGGACTCATCAGAAATCCGGCACTGGCAGAGTTGATAAAAATAGAAGAAGCCGGTGTGGAAAATGCCCAGGTCTGTGCAGGAACAGAAAACGGAAACAAAGAGACATCACCGGAGCAGGCGGAAAAGACAGTACCGGAGTCCAGAAACACGGGAGACAATCTCATGCCCCGGATCCGTGCCTTCCACGATGAGATCTTTGAATATTACCGCGAGACCATGTCCGGCGACAGAAATCTTCTTTTCCGTATGAAAGACCTCTGGAGCTATATGTTAGAGGAGGTTCCGGACAGTGAAAAATTAGCCAAAAAGATCCGCAAATCCCAGCATGTGCCGGAATATCTGGCGGCGGTGGATGAGGCGTTTGCGGGATGGGAGCGGACGTTTTAAGAAAGGAGAAAACGATGCAGCTGCTGATCAAACAAAGAGTTTTTTCATGGACCGATACATATGACGTGTATGATGAGAAGGAAGAACCGAAATATTTTGTAAAAGCGGAATTTTTTGCACTGGGGCATCAGATCCACGTATACGACAAGAGCGGACGGGAAGTCGGCATGGTGAAACAACGCCTCCTTACCCTGCTTCCGGCATTCGATATCGAGATCGATGGAAAAGAATTCGGAAGTGTGCAGAAAGAGTTTACCTTCTTTAAGCCGCGGTATGAACTGGATTACAACGGATGGCGGTGTGAGGGCGATTTTCTGGCCTGGGACTACGATGTGTATGAGGAGTGCTGTGCGGTGGTTCATATTTCAAAGAAGCCGTTCCATTGGGGCGATACCTATGTGATTGACATTCTGGATCCTAAGGACGAAATTATGGCACTGATGCTGGCGATCGCCATCGATGCTGCAAACTGCACGAATAAATGATCATCGTCACAGACAGAAGATCATGTGGAAAATCAGAAGGACAGAAGTAGAAATATGGAGGAAATGATATGGAGAATCCCGGAAAAGAAACGTATGTAGAACAGATGGAGCGTGTGAATCAAACAAACCCATTTATGCTTCACAACAGGATCCGTGCGGTCGCATTATCGGAAGACCGGGCCGAGGTCCGGGCTGAGATCACAGAGGATTCCCTGAATGCCATGCAGACCGTCCACGGCGGCCTGATGTTCGTGATGGCGGAGGTTGCCGCGGGACTTGTAACGAGGAATGACGGAAGAAAATATGTGACTCTGGACAGCTCCTTCCGTTTCCTTCGCGGCAGCAGCGCAAAAAACATTCAGGGGCTGGCGAAGATCACAAAGCGCGGAAAGACCGTCTGCTTTACAAAAGCCGAGGTCGTGGAGACCGATACGGGGAAGCTCCTGGCAGAAGGAGAATTTACGTTTTATTGTATGGGTGAGTAGGGATAAAAACAAAAATCCGGCAATAACACGTGTTTTCGAAACCTATCTCGGCGAGCCCTACGGGGAAAAGTCACACAATCAACAGTTCATATCAGATCCGCTTTTTTAGGATTGTTGAAAAAATACAATTTTAGGGGGGTGATTTTTATCACGGAAAAGGCGGTGTATATGATCCAGAATATGAATCAGACATTAAACCAACCGTTTGGTGATGGGGCACATATTCTATATGTGAACGGAGAGTACCGTGACGATTCCGCCATTGGAAAGCTGATGCATGATTTCAACTGCGCAGATGCAGATGACATGCATTACGGATTGCTGGCAGAAAGAACAAGGTATCTCAAGGAAAATTCGAAGGGAGTGAACGAGATGTACCGGACAATGGATGAGGTGGAAAAAGAGTGTTATGAGGAAGGACGAGAGACGCAGGCTGAATTGACGGCCATAAATCTTCGAAAACTAGGATTGCCGCTGGAGCAGATAGCCCATGCTGTTGGATTCCATGTGGAAAAGGTTGAAAAGTGGGTTAAGTAGGAAAAGAAAGATGGTGTGGGGATAAAGATAATCGGTCGATCGTAAAGAGCTGATAATGGGGGAAAGAACTGTGTACGATAAGAAAGAGACGGGGATGCCTGTCTCTTTCTGTATTCTGTCGGAATCTAAAAAATGGCTTTTTAGGGCCAAATAAAACACTGAATCTGTATATAGAAAAAGTGTGTGATATGTAGTATGATAAGGGAAATAAATTCTGTGGGAGAAAGACATGGAAAGCTTATTTGTTATGGCACAGGTCGCACCAACTGAATATCCAAAAGATAATCTCGAGAAAGCTGACAGCTTAGTAAAGGAAGCAGCAGAAAAATATCATCCGGGTATGGAGTCTGAGGGAATGGAACAGTATTTATCCGTATTCAAACATGGCATGCCGCCACATGGTGGACTTGGAATCGGTTTAGAGCGTCTGACCATGAAATTAGTCGGTGAGGACAACGTCCGTGAGACGACGCTGTTCCCGCGTGATTTAAGCAGATTAGAGCCGTAAATCCAAAATATTTTGAATGTAAAATGGAGTTTTGCAAACAGACATCATATGAATGAAAAAGGAGAACAGCCGTGAAACATTTGGGAACAAAAACAATCGAGACAAGACGTCTTGTTTTAAGAAAATTTACACTTTCCGATGCAGAGCCGATGTACCGTAACTGGGCATCGGATCCGGAAGTGACAAGATATCTGCTGTGGCCTGCACATGAGAGTGAAGAAGAGACGAAAGGCATTTTAAAAGGCTGGATCGCTGCATACGATAAACCGGAAAAATATGAATGGTGTATCGAATTAAAAGAGATCGGTGAGGCAATCGGCAGCATCGGTGTGGTGATGGTCAATGAAAAAGTACAGTCCATGGAAGTCGGCTATTGTTTAAGCTGCGATTACTGGCATAAGGGAATCATGTCCGAGGCGCTTTCAGCCGTTGTGGAATACCTGACCAATGAAGTCGGCGCACGCAGGATCCAGGCGAGATGTGATACCAGAAATCCATACTCTGCGAAAGTGATGGAAAAATGTGGATTAAAATATGAAGGAACTGCGATCCAGGCAGAGTGGAACAACTCCGGGGCAGGGGATGTTGCCTGCTATGGTCTGGTTGTTGGACCGGTTGTTGCTGAAGAGCCGGAGGAAACCCTTGAACCGGAGATCGAAGAGGAAGAACCGAAAGTCATTAAAACAGGACGCAAAAATGAGATCTCAGACGAGACGATCGAGTATGTCGGAATCCTTGCAAAATTAGAGCTGAATGAGGAAGAAAAAGAGCATGCCAAGAAAGATATGGAAGAAATGCTCAACTATATTGATAAATTAAACGAACTTGATACCACAGGAGTGGAGCCGATGTCACATGTGTTCCCGGTAAACAATGTATTCCGGGAAGATGTAGTGACAAACGGAGACGGCAGCAAAGAGACGCTTTCGAATGCACCGGCACAGAAAGACGGTGGATTTAAAGTGCCAAAGACAATTGGAGATTAATCAGATTGCTCAAAGAACATTTTGTGCAGCAGGCAAAGAAAATGTTCGGATAAAAAGCAGGAGCAGGAATGGAGATTTATATGAATATTATGAGTTTGACTGCCGTGGAACTCGGCAAAAGAATAAAAGCAAAAGAAATCTCAGTAGAGGAAGCTGTTACGGCGGCGCTTGACGCGATTGAGAAAAAAGAAAAACTCGTAAACAGCTTTGTGACAGTAGATAGAGAGGGAGCACTGAAACGCGCAAAGGAAGTACAGAAACAGATTGATGACGGCACACTGACGGGGCCGCTTGCAGGTGTACCGGTTGCCATCAAAGACAATATGTGTACGAAAGATCTGCTTACCACCTGTTCTTCTAAGATTTTATATAACTTTATTCCGACCTACACGGCGGAGGCAGTTTTAAATCTGGAAAAAGCAGGGGCAGTTATTTTAGGAAAGACCAACATGGATGAGTTTGCCATGGGAAGCACGACAGAGACATCCGCTTATGGCGAGACAAAAAATCCGTGGAACACAGAGCATGTGCCGGGCGGTTCTTCGGGCGGTTCCTGTGCGGCGGTTGCAGCAGAGGAATGTGTCTTTGCACTTGGATCAGATACCGGCGGTTCCATCCGTCAGCCGAGTTCCTTCTGCGGCGTGACCGGAATCAAGCCGACCTACGGAACGGTATCACGTTACGGACTGATCGCTTACGGTTCATCCTTAGATCAGATCGGACCGGTCGCAAAAGATGTGACAGACTGTGCCACGATATTAGAGGCGATCGCTTCTTATGATACGAAGGACTCCACTTCCGTGAAAAGGGAGGATTATGATTTTACCAGGGCGCTGGTGGATGATGTCGCCGGAATGAAGATCGGTATCCCACGCGATTATTTCGGGGAAGGCTTAGAACCGGAGGTAAAAACAGCAGTTTTGCAGGCTGCAGAGGAATTAAAGAAAAAGGGCGCCATCGTGGAAGAATTTGACTTAAGTCTGGTAGAATATGCGATTCCTGCTTACTATGTCATTGCCTGTGCAGAGGCAAGTTCGAACCTTGCAAGATTTGACGGTGTCAAATATGGTTACCGCACCAAAGAATACGAGGGACTTCACAACATGTACAAAAAATCCCGTTCTGAAGGATTCGGGCCGGAGGTAAAACGCCGTATCATGCTTGGCTCTTTCGTGCTGAGCAGCGGTTATTACGATGCATATTATCTGAAAGCACTCCGCACCAAGGCACTGATCAAACAGGCATTTGATAAAGCATTTGAAAAATATGATGTCATTTTAGGACCGTCAGCAACCCCCATAGGCGCACCAGTACGAAGTGAATGAACAATATCCGTGCGGCAAAGATAAAAACGGTCTGCCGATCGGGTTACAGCTTATTGGAAACTGTTTTGAAGAGAAGAAGATCATCCGCGCGGCATATGCATTTGAACAGACAAGAACCTATGAGCACAGCCCGCTTGCATAGTCCGAAAATGGAGGAATAGACATGAGTAAAATATATGAAACTGTCATTGGACTTGAGGTCCATGTTGAGTTAGCAACGAAAACAAAAATCTTCTGCGGCTGTTCCACGGCATTCGGCGGTGCACCAAACACACATACCTGTCCGGTCTGTACCGGTATGCCGGGTTCCCTTCCGGTGTTGAACCGTCAGGTGGTGGAATATGCGATGGCAGTGGGAATTGCCACAAACTGCAGTATTACCCAGTACTGTAAATTTGACCGTAAAAACTATTTTTACCCGGATAACCCGCAGAACTACCAGATCTCCCAGTTATATCTGCCCATCTGCAGAAACGGTGGTGTCGAGATCGAGACGGCAGCCGGAAAGAAGATTATTGGTATCCATGAGATCCATATGGAGGAGGATGCCGGAAAACTGGTGCATGACGAGTGGGAGGATGTCTCCATCGTAGATTACAACCGTTCCGGTGTACCGCTGATTGAGATCGTATCCGAGCCGGATATGCGTTCCGCGGAGGAGGTTATCGCATATCTTGAAAAGCTGCGCATGATCATCCAGTATCTGGGAGCATCTGACTGTAAATTAAACGAAGGTTCCATGCGTGCCGATGTCAACCTGTCCGTCCGTGAAGCCGGCGCAAAGAAGTTTGGAACCCGTACCGAGATGAAAAACTTAAACTCCTTTAAAGCGATCGCAAGAGCTATCGAGGGAGAGCGTGCACGTCAGATCGAACTGCTTGAAGCCGGAAAGAAGATCGTGCAGGAGACACGCCGCTGGGATGACAATAAGGAATCTTCCCATGCAATGCGTTCCAAAGAGGATGCACAGGATTACCGTTATTTCCCGGAGCCGGATCTCGTCCCGATCGTGATCAGCGATGAGTGGATCGCAAAAGTAAAGGCAAACCAGCCGGAACTGCGCACGGAAAAATTAGAGCGTTACCAGAAAGAATTTGATCTTCCGAAATATGATGCCGAGATCATTACCGGACATAAGAAATTTGCGGATCTGTTTGAGGCGGCAACCGAGCTCTGCGGAAAACCGAAAAAAGTGTCCAACTGGATCATGGTGGAGACGATGCGCCTGTTAAAAGAAAATAACATGGATCCGGAGGATATCCGTTTTTCACCGGTCAATCTTGCAAAACTGATCAATCTTGCCGATTCCGGTTCCATTACAAACACGGTCGCAAAAGAAGTATTCGAACTGATCTTTAAAGACGACATTGATCCGGAAAAATATGTTGAAGAGAAAGGCTTAAAGACAGTCAACGACGAGGGTGCACTCCGTGAGACAGTACAGAAAATATTAGCAGAAAATCCACAGTCGGTTGAGGATTACCATAACGGCAAAGAAAAGGCAATCGGATTCTTAGTCGGCTGTTTTCGCGCAGGAATTTCAGAGTTTCGTTAAGCGTAATCCTCGCCATCCATCCCCTCAACGACCCCTTGCCTCTATACTCGAATTGTCCTATGGAGGCATATATCTTAAGGAACGCCTCCTGCAGCACGTCCTTTATGTCCTCGTCGTTGATGAGATAACGCGAGCACAGGGCAGACAGATAGCGCACGTGCTGCCGATAGAGCGACTCCGCGGCTGACGTGTCGCCCTTCTGCACTTTCAGCAGCAGGCGCTCCTCGCTATTGGTCTTGTTAAGAGTTATTCCGAACATTCTGATATTGGGTTGACAACCATAAAATCCATAAAGGCTGTGAATCTTGCCTGGTGAGCAAGCGAAAAAAAATAAATGGCACTATTGCCTGCTGCGAAGGCTGGATACCTCCTCCACTATATATCCTTGTAAGATTCTCTTTCCTACGACATATTCCTTGCTAAGGACATCATTCTCCAGCTTGTAGAATGGTGTTTTTATGGACGCCAAGTGGAAGAGCGTGTGAGGCAGTATGTCTGAAGACATGGGTTTGCCGACAGCCTGACGGATGCGTTCCATGTGTTGTGGGTGATTCTGGATGTATTTGTCAGAACACCATATCATCATAGGTATGTCATACTGGTATTTTATAGCTTCCTTCTTCTTGTTGCGCTCATGCGTTCTTCCCACAAAGTGGCGATAGTCATACACCTCTTCTCCGTGGTCAGACAGATATACTATTACGGATGGCGAGTCCTTGAACATATTGATAATCCTGCCGATGACATAGTCGTTATAGCATGTGGCATTATCATAGTCGGCAATAATCTGTTTTTGCGAATCGCTCAAGTCGGCACGCCGTATGTCAGAAGCCTTGAACACCTTCAGGTCGTCAGACGACGGAAAGCGCTTTGCTGCATCCGAATGCTGCCCCATAAGATGAAAAATGTATAACGAATGCTTGCTTGTCGACCTATGGTTCTGATACGATCGGCTCTCCTTCATAAATGCCGAAAGCATATCGTCGTCATAATCGTATGTGTCGGTGTTGTGTTCGTTATAGGCTATGGGCATGATGTCTTCAGCGTAGAGGTACGACCCTAAGGCATAGTCGAAACACGAGACGTCAGCACCTGAAGGTCGCTGATTGTCCCACATCGACACATTAAAGCCGGCTTTCTTGAAGATAACGGGGAAGTAAGGTCGCTCATGCCACGCTTCATTGTCCGAAATGCGGTTGGTGCTCAGCATGTTTTTCATTGAGAAGGTGGTCATATTGTATGTGGCCACGACGTCCTTAAAGACAAATAGATTGCCGTTTTGCTGCTGAGAACATAGCACGGGTGTGGTGTTGAGGTAATAGCCGTAAAGCGGCGAATGATATTTGTTGTACGATTCGCCAATCACCAATATCACATTCAGACTGTCTTGTTCCGTGCTTGAGGCGGGTTGGCGTGCGGCATCCACACAGGTGCGGATGGCAGTCGCGTTGTCGTGCCCTGAAACATTAAGGTATTTCACGGAATAGAAAAGGTTGGTAACGGTGTTTTCAAGCGCATAGCTGCCGTGATGTGCCCGCCACTCCTCAATGTCGAACTGCGAGTTCAGACCTGCCAATCTTATCGACCAGAAGCCGAGGTATGCGCCAAGCGTCAGTAGCGGCAGCGCAATAAGCGCACAGACCGCCCTCTGCCAATCTCTCTTAAAGCGCACGACTTTCGGTTTTCTTTCCATGCAGTAAGTGGTAACGCCTATACCGACTGTCAGGACAAGGCATTTCAGGGTGGCACCAGTAAAGATTGATCTGCTCAAAAACTCTGACGACTCTGTAGGGTTGGTTTCTTTCACCAACAGAAGAATCCATGAGGACAGTATGGTGCCGAAATTAAACAGCAGGAACAGGTCGGTCGCCATCAGCAGGAAGGCGATGACATAGAGCAGGCATTTGATATTCTTCAAGCCGAAACGCCATACGATGGCAGAAAGGCACCAGCTGATAAAGGCCGAGCCTGAGAATATGATGAGAATGTTTCGCACATCATAGACCGACACTTCCGCCATGCTTTCCGGCAGCATACCTAAGATGTGTGAGAAGGATAATGCGAACGCAATAACGCTCCAGAAGACTGGCTCGTTACTGATGGGGCCTATAATAACATTCGTAAGGCGGTTCAGATATTTCATTGTTATATGCAATACTATGGGTGATTGTCTTTCTTTTTAATATCCTGACCAACGTGCAGCCAGTCATAGATATTGCAAAAATACAAATAAAAAACGTCAGTTACGTATCTTATGGCGGAAATGTGGGGCGGGAGTTCTCATAACTCTCAACTCTCCATTTTCAACTCTCAACTAAGATTTTAATCTTCCTCAAACAAAAAAACGGGTAAATCATTTGTGGAGCGGCTAAATTTAGTTAAATTTGTAGATATGACCCATACTTACAACACTCTCGTAGTCGTGGACGACAATGCTGCCATCCTTACGGCTCTTAAGATTTGCCTTGCAGCCGAGTTTGAGCGCATTGTCACGCTGACATCGCCCGACACGCTTGTCGCTACTCTTGCAAAGGAGGAGGCGGTGGACGCCGTGTTGCTGGACATGAACTTCTCGCTTGGCGTCAATACCGGGCAGGACGGACTGTTCTGGCTGCGGACCATCAAGAAGCTCCATCCCAATACGCCCGTCATCCTGATTACGGCTTACGCCGACGTGCAACTGGCGGTGAAGGGACTGAAGTATGGGGCTGCCGACTTCGTTACGAAGCCGTGGGACAACGACCGCCTCATCGCCGCGCTGCACGAAGCCATCGACAAGAGCCGGGAGGTCATTCCGCTCGAGCAGATGGAGCAGGAGCATGTGCAGAGAGCTGTGGAGCAATGCCACGGCAATATGAGCCGGACTGCCGAAATGCTCGGAATAACAAGGCAGACGCTCTATAAGAAGTTGAAGAAATAAAAACCAGAGATAAATGACCCCATATTATATCATAGCAGCTCTCGCAGCCGTCATCGTCATAATGATTCTTTGGCAATGGCGCCACCAACGGCTGCTCTCGCTACGTGCCCAGCTGATGCGTGAGGCGCTGCACAACCATGACTTCTCCTTCCGCCTTCCCACGGACGGACTGCTTGCCGGAGAGCGCGACCTGCAGTCGGCGCTTAACGACACGGGCTTGGAGGTGAGCCGGCTGCTGGCGAAGAACGAGGTGGAGTCGTGGCAGAAGCTGACGCGCATTCTGACGCACGAGATAATGAACGCCACTACGCCCATCTCATGCATAAGCCAGGCTTATATGAGCAGCCCTGCCGTTAAGGGCACACCGCTGGAGGAGGGCATCAGAGCCATACACGACACCTGCGCTTCGCTGAACGTCTTCGTGGACAGTTATCGCAAGATAACGCAACTCCAGAAGGCTGTCATTACCGACGTAAGCCTCAAGCCGTTCTTCGGCGGCATGAGCGCCATGTACGCCAATCTAAGGTTCAGCTGCGACATAGAGGACGGCGTCACTATTCGTGCAGACGAGAACATGCTGCGGCAGGTGATGGCAAATCTGACGAAGAACGCTGTGGAGGCTGGAGCGCACCGCATGGACATACGCCTCAGACAGCAGGATGACCATACCGACATACTCGTCAGCAACGACGGTTGCCCGATGAAGCCGGAGGTGGCACGCGAGGTGTTCGTGCCGTTCTTCACGACAAAGAAGAGCGGGTCGGGCATAGGGCTGCCGCTGTCGCGTCAGATGATGATGGCGCAGGACGGCGACCTTTCGCTCGCCGAACGCCCCGTAACGTCATACAGCACCACATTCATACTCACACTACAAACTTATACCAAATAAATAGATACATTCTTTAATATATATGTCTCACGAAACAATGATGCGCCTCAGAGACTTCTCTTGCGGACTGTTCTTCATGCTGCAGGTGTCTGGCACCATCGTAATGTACATAAAAGGCAGAAAGCACAAGCTGCAGCGTTCAGCCTTCTACTTCATGTTTTATCTGCTTCTGATAAGCGTATTCGAGTTTTACGTCTTCTTCATTGACAATATCCTCGGCAGCCAGGAGCGACCCGTCACCGACATGCTGCAGACCACAGCCGTGCCGTTGGCGCTGTTTCTGCTTTATCGCCTCACCCATCCTTACAACATGCGCTTCGTGGCAGCAGCCTGCAATGTGGCGCCATACGTCCTTGCCATCTCCTCATACATCGTACAGCCTGACAGAAACGTGTATGAAGCCATTCTGTGGGTGGCGCTTGCACACTCCATATTCATCATCCTATACGGAGCCTATGCCGTGAAGCGATTCAACAGCATCATCATCCAGTCGTTCTCTTCAGACGATCGGCTCTCGCTCCGCTGGATGTGGTACATTCTGGCGCTCTTTCTGGCGCTCGCTGCGACGTGGTTCGTAGCCACAAAGACTCAGTCGCCGCTCGGTGCTGCAGCGTATAACACCATTTGCTCCAGCATCTTTGCGTCGCTCTGCTACTTCATCTACCGTCAGGAGGACATGCTCGAGATTCTTGACGCATCGAATAAGGAGAAGGCAAAGGCTGACGTTACTGACACGCCCCCGTTGACGTTGAAGGCGATGGACAATGCAGGTCCGGACTACCACTTTGCGCAGCATCTGGAGAAGGTGTTCGTGGAGGACGAGATATTCCTCAATCCCACACTCAACATCAACGACCTCGCACAGGCGCTCCACACCAACCGCACATACATATCCAACTATCTGAATCAACAGCTCGACACC
>ENA-UEPD01001526-UEPD01001526.1-human-gut-metagenome-genome-assembly--contig:-NODE-1526-length-12229-cov-43.279789_pt1 | contig 12229 bp, 8 predicted proteins | sample MGYA00242895_ERZ507906 | MGnify/ENA primary metagenome ERZ507906 (study PRJEB26167, sample SAMN06115416) | human gut metagenome | host: Homo sapiens | place: China:Guizhou | collected 2015-03-03... | reverse complement strand
TACATTGTCTCCTCAATGGCAATGGCAGGCTAACATCAATGAAAAATGGGCTTATTTCAACGGAGGAGAAGGATTTGTACGTCTATACTCCTACCCAGTTCCCGAAGATTATAAAAGTTTATGGGATGTTTCTAATCTGATGCTACAAAAAACCCCGGCTCCCAATTTTACTGCCACCACCAAACTTACTTTCAAGCCGACAGAAAAATATAAAGGTGAACGTACGGGAATGGTTGTAATGGGAATGGATTATGCCGGATTAGTTGTTGAAAACACAGACAACGGACTTGTCCTGTCACAAGTGGAATGCTTGAAAGCCGATCGGGGAGCTACTGAAAAAGTAAATGCTTCCGTTCCCTTAAAAGACGGCACAATCTATCTTCGCGCTAAATTTTCCGCAAAAGGAGACAAGATTAAAGCCAGTGAAGGCGGTCACGACTTATTAGTGAAATGTAACCTCAGTTACAGTACGGACGGCAAGAAATTCCAGCCATTAGGAGAAACTTTCCAAGTAAAAGAAGGTAAATGGATAGGAGCCAAGGTAGGTATCTTCTGTACGCGCCCCGCTATTGTAACCAATGACGGAGGATGGACGGACGCTGACTGGTTCAGAATTGAAAAATAAAGAAAATATTCATAATACATTGTACTTTTTGCATTTTTAATCCATGAAAGTCGTATATCGTGTCGGTTAAATTCCTAATTTTGTGCCGCAAAAGGCATCCATGAACAATAATGCAAGAAAATACAATAGATATAATGAAGTAGACGAAAGGATACTAGCTCTCTTTGCAGAAAACAAAGAAAAGGCCTTTCGTCTACTGTATGATACTTATTATCTCCCTTTATGTTGTCCATATACAGCAGAAGCTTATGAGTGTTAGGGTAAGATGCGTGGCTACCAATTCCATATACTAATAATGCCAACAGGAAGTTCTGCACAAAAGATAGGATATCCACTTCTTTCGTACGCAAGGGAAAGGGGCAAAGGACGAGAAGTTGAGAAAGGTGGGATCAGTTATAAATCAAAAACAGACAAAAGAAAGCCGCATAGCGGGATTATAAAGACTCTATTAGAGGAAGTTGCCAGGCTTCTTTCGGAACACAGCATACCCAAACGGATAAGATTTGAGGTTAAAGAAAAAACATACAATAAAAATGACATATGAGATGACAGTAGGAAATCCTCTGCATATGCCATCTTACTTTTTTATGACATTTATAAATGTCCCTAAACGAACTTGGAAATATACCCAGATGTAGCATTATTCTAAAGTTCTCCGACCTGAAAGTTGTCGCTCTCAGCATAACGAGAGAAGCTTTCGGATTCGACAGTGAAAATTTCTTGTTTCATCTCTCATAGTGAGTACAAAAACGATTAGCCAAGCCTGATAGCTGACATCAGTTCAACGCCCGGCGCAAACTGACAACTCTCCTTGCCAAAGAAATCCACAAAGATTGTGGTAATTGCGATTGACGGGGCCGTATTGATTCCAAACCGGTAAAGGTTTGCTTGAACGCAAGCATCAAACGATACGTCATGAAGCGGGACAATCCGGACGCTATATCTAACTAGGCTTATTATGCTTCGCAGGGAGTGCATTATTATGATTATAAACTCCATGCTGTCTGCGAAATGCAAGGTATGATTCATTCTTACGATATGGTAGCGGCAAGCATCTACAACTTTCATTATTTCAAAGATGTGCAATGAGAATTTCATGGCTGCATGATGTTTAGAAATAAGGAATACCTCAGTGTACATATGCAATAAACCCTCTTCGATATAGCAAATATTACGCTGTAAGTTCCATACCGGATGAATTAGAAAAATAGGCGAACACTCTCTCGAACTTATAAACGCTTCAGAAAATGTATTGAAACTATATTCTCTCAACTCAATGACAATCTCATAACGATACGCAACTATGCAAAGCAGTCATACGGGCTTTTTACCCGAATGACAGGTAAAATCACCACAATGACATTCATGTAATATATTAACAATTATTCTATCGGGAAGATAAAATATTCGCTAATTCAATTCAACCAACAGGTTATTCTATTTTATTTAAGATACCCGTTGGTAGAGTTAAATATATATTAAGTTAATTCCACCAACGGGTTTAATTAATTGTCTTCTACTACAATGGTAGCTACCGAACGTGCTGGCAACTGCAGTTTTTTCAGCGGTTGTTCACCCATGTATTGCAGATTCTTGTCGATTGTAGTCAGATAAACTTTTCCTTTTTGGGCATAGTCACAGTTTAGGGTAATCACCTGATTATCCTCTAAATAGTTAATTACTACGGTCACCACTTCTTTCCCATCAGTATACGATGAAATCATCAGTGAAGTAGCAGCTTCCAAATCACTTACCTTATAGGTCGGTTTTACGGAGATACGTCTCATGCCCGGACGCACAAAGAAACTGTAGTTGGCAGTAGTCCACAGCATTTTGGTGGTAGAAATTTCACCGTCATATTGTAACGACAACCCGTTTGAACCTTCAAGCGGCAATAGCTGAATGGGCACATCCTCGCCTAATGATACAGCAGTCCACCATTGCCAGGCCGAAGCATTGGCCAAAGTTAGATCATTATGAATGATGCGGGCTACATACAAGCCTAGGTTAATGCTTCGTTTCGGAGAGGCTGGCATAGTAATTTCTTCATTCTTTTCCAGAATGCAGTATTCTGATGCCCAAAATTTGGTATTGTGACTGTTGGCTGAGAGTTCTTTGTGAATTCGATTACGTATATCCACCAACAAAGTAGCGGGATAGGCTGACCAATAGTCGTGTGCTGCTACACAGTTAAAAAGATTTTTGAACTTCAGCACGCTGTATTGTCCGTCTTTGTAGAACATAGAGTGGATGATATCATCTGGAGTTTTAGTTATCGAATCAATTTCAAATAGATATTTCATGTCACCTACTTCTGGAATTAGAATTTTTGTGTCGATTTGAGCTTCGCTGATTGCTTTATCCAATTCTTCTACCATGCGGTAAAGGTCAGCTTTAGTGGCAAAGCTGCCTTCTTGGAAGGAATTGGTATGCCATTGTCCGTTTGGCTCATTGTTCGGGCTGATGTAATTTACGTGAAAGCCTTGTTCACGGAAATGTTGAGCGCTCTTCACCAAGAAACGGGCAAAGTCATCGAATTTATCATTTTGCAGATTGATGCAATCCTGGTCAGCAGAAACAGTAGAAGCGCTACGAGTCATAAAGTAGGGAGCTGAGTTCGTGAAAAACAGGAAGTTATTCATGCCTCGTTCACGGGCCGCTTTCATGAACCATTGTTGTCCTGCCTGCTTGGTAAAGTCATACTTACCATCGGGTGAGAGGAAACATTCGGTACGGTTCCAAGAGTTATCCACCTCCTTTGCTTCACGGTTTTCATAGCTTCCGGCTCCGATGTTTACGCGCCAGTTAGTCAAGGCCATCCCGATGGGGTTGCCTTTTTTGTCAAATTCACGTTTGAATAGTAAGTCGGCAATTTTTTCTTTTTTTTCTTGAGGCCAGTTTTTACCAATGAAAGCGCAGCGCCAAGCGTCTGAGGCGCTGAAGTTGTCTATTTCTTGATAGACTGTCTGTTTATCGATGATAAAAATCTTTTCATTCTGAGCGGCAAGTGGTTTCAAGCTTATGCTGAGGGGTAAGGCTGCAATTAAAATTAATCTTTTTCTCATGGTATACAATTAAAAAGTAAGTCCCTATCCTCGATGACGACACCAAGCATCCATCATAACATAGGGACCCAACAAATATTAGAACTACTTAATAAGATTATATTTTAAAGTTAGTTTGTTTCAAGTTCGGGTTCTTATCCAATTCAGCTTGTGGAATCGGCATGTAACGGTTCCTGAATTTACGGATTTCGAGTACCACCTGGTTCTTTTCACCTTGGAAAATTGTAGCACGCTCTTCTTGTGGAATGCTTGGGTCCATATCTACGGTACCTTGGTTAGAAGCATAGATTGGACCATTCAGTACGTCTTTGGCAATGTCCCAACGGATGATATCATCTCTTCTTAAGCCTTCGAAAGCAAATTCTACGCGGCGTTCTCTTCTGAGCAATTCTCTCAGTTTAGCTTGTGTATTATATTTTGCTCTGTCTACTTTTGGCATGCCAGCTCTTTCTCTGATTAGGTCAATCAAGTCAGTAGCATCTGAAAGGTCTGTATTTTTTTCAATCATAGCTTCAGCCTTTGAGAGTAAGATTTCAGCATAACGGAACACAATCATATCCAGACCAGTATTGTTTATATCTGAATATTGAGTCAGTGGTTTCATGTATTTACAGACAGAATAGCTAGTTTGAGAAGCATTTCTAGAATCAAGACGATGATCTTTGTTAGGTTCACCGTTAATGTTTCTGTCCAGCGTATTATAGATTCTCTTTCTACCCTTGTTATCCATCCAATCAGCACCCGAGTAAAGGATTGTAGCATAGAAACGGGGATCTCTATCTTTGTAAGGATGTTCTGGATTATACTTACCTATAGCCTGAGCTTCTTCGATTGTCAGACCATCTTTCATTTCATATGCATCAATTAGAGATTGAATGGGTACGAATGCCGACCAACCACCGTCAATCACGTTACAAAATTCAATAATGGTTTGGTTTTTGTAGTCGTTCATTACTTTCTTTACAGCCAGAATGATTTCGCAGTTGTCTTCATTGGCTTCTTTGAACAATTCAGAATAAGGAACTTCACCTTCTTGGTACAGATTATACACACCCAAGCTCTTGATTTCATTGGCAGCGTCAATCACTTCATCATATTTCTTGTAGAACAGACACAATCTTACCTTCAAGGCCAAAGCAGCACCGCGTGTAATTCTTCCTTTCTGTTTCGGACTTACATCCAATGCTCCGTCTTTAGTGATATCATTCAGTTCATCAAGGATGAATTTCACTACATCAGCTTCTGGAGTAGCTGGCAGTTTGGCATCTTCCAAAGAAGGAACTACTTCTGTTATCAAAGGGATGTCACCATATGCAGTTACCATCATGTAGTAACGCCAAGCACGTAGAAAGCGAACTTCGTTTTTCAAGACTTCCAAACGTTTGGGATCATTGAAATGAATTTCTTTGGTAGTAACCTGATGCAAGAAGTTGTTACAACGAGTAATCAGGGTGTAATCATACCAGTTGATGCCTGGAACAGCATGAGTAGCTGTACCATTGGCAAAAACAGCCCAATTAGTATTGATGGCACAATAACCGTTATCACTAAACACGTCATTGTATATAGTATAATCTTGGTTGGCATAGCCATCATAACAACCAACAGCTAACATTTCTACATCTGCTTCTGTTTTTGGGAAAGTAGCGGTAGATAAGGCATCGTACGGCACTCTATCCAGTGAACAAGCTGTAAATAAGAAACCTGAAATAAGTGACAAATATATATTTTTCATAATTGCTAAATTATAATGTAATATTAATACCAATAGAGTGAGTCTTCACGTGCGGATAATATGCACCCCATCCAGCCGGAGCTTCAGGGTCGATACCCTGAGGAGTTTTACTGAATGTCAGCAGGTTAGTACCGCTATAGTAAATTCTAGCAGATCCTAGACGTACAGCTTGCAGCCATTCTTTAGGAACATTGAAACCAACTTGAATATCTTTCAGACGCAAGTAATTGGTATTTACCAACCAGAAGTCTGAGCAAGTAGTTTCCGGTAAGTTATATGTTCTGAATTTAGAAGCTCTAGGCCATTTGTTGGTTGGCTTTTCTGGGGTCCAGCGGCCTAACCAGTGATTTGAAGGGTGACCAGAGTCACCGTTAAATTCACCATAGAATTCATCAGTGAAGTAGCGTGATACGCCAGCGGCACCTTGAAAGAACAAGTTGAGATCAAACATTTTCCACCTAGCACCCAGATTGAATGCGAAAGTATATTTCGGGTTTTCTGAACTCAGGATTACCTTATCGTCAGGGTTAATTTCACCATCTTCATTTATGTCAACCAATTTGATATCACCAGGAATTAAACGGTCGTTGCTGATCATTGTGTATTTCGGAGCATTTGCTATTTCTTCCTTGCTTTGAAAGATACCGTCTGATTTGTAACCATAGAAAGCATTAAATTCCTTACCTACCATGCGAATAGTACGGCTGTCTTTCTGAACGTCTACATTACCCAGTGACAAAATTTCATTTTTGTTGTAAGTAAAGTTACCAGCAAAGTTCAGTTGAACTTCACCCAATGTTTTATGCCAAGCCAAAGAAACCTCAAGTCCTTGGTTTCTCATAGCGCCCACATTGTCCCAGTAACCAGGATACCCATAAGTATTCGGTACATTTACCTGCATCAAGATACCAGTTGTCTTTCTGTTGTAGTATTCCAAAGTAACCTGCAGTTCGTTGAATAAAGTCATGTCTACAGCTGCACCCCAAGTAGTAGTCTTTTCCCAAGAAATATCCTGGATTTTATTTTCAGTTTGTACAGCGCCACCGCTTACCTTGTTATCGAATGGATATTTCGCATTGGTGGCATATGTATTGATGTACGGATAGTAGTCGTTACCTATTTGTTGGTTACCGAGCATTCCCCAAGAACCTCTTACTTTCATGTCGGTTACTACTTCATTGAAAGCAGTACCTAATACAAAGTCTTCGTTAGTTATGCGCCAAGCACCTGAGAATGAAGGGAACCACCCCCAACGGTTGCCTTCTGCAAAACGGGAAGAACCGTCACCTCTCACGTTAGCTTCGAACAAATATTTGTCCCTATAGTTGTATTTTAAGCGACTGAATACAGAATTCATTGCTAGTTCACGAGTATAACCAGAATTTCTCATACCTACTACTGAACCACCATTCATATCAGTTACGTCTGATGATGGAAAATCTTGTCTGTAAGCATCATCATATTCATAAGAATAGAGTTCTGTGTGGAAACCAGCCAAAGCGTTTACGGTGTGCTTTTGGGCAAAGGTCTTGTCGTAGTTCAACAAGATATCACCTTGTCTGCGGATTTCCTTAGTGTGGCTCTTAGTCAGGCGGATTGGACCATCGTATTTGTTTGCATTATATTGCAAATCTTTTCTATATAGCTTGTAACTCCTATTCACTATGTTGTAAGAACCGTTGGCGGTAATTTTCAAACCATCCCATATATCGTATGAAAATTCAGCGAAAGCATTCAAGTAGTCTTTGTCTGTATCACCAGTAGAGCCCAAGTCTTGGAATGCAATGGGGTTACCATCAGCAATGGCACCATAAGTACCATCTTCATTTTTATAAGGAACCATCGGAGAGATGCGATTTACTTGTCTGAATACTTGATAAGCATCACCATTTGACCAAGAAATCGGGTCAGTCGGTTCTTTCATCAATGTATTGGCAAAGTCCAGATTGATTCTTGATTTCAAGCGTTCAGTTAACTTCAGATCTAAGTTGGTACGAACATTGAACTGTCTGTTAGAAGCGTTTTCAACGATACCTTCTTGTTTTACATAACCCAAAGACGCTCTATACTTCGCCCATTCAGAACCACCGCTCATACCTATGTTATGGCGGTTCATGAAACCAGAGCCGGTATAAAACAAGTCGTACCAGTCAGTATTGGGGTGACCGTATGGATCAGAACCCTCAGCATATTTGCGGATGTCTTCCTGAGTGTAGGGTTTTCTCTTTTCAGCTTGTTCAGGAGAAGCGCCTTGAGAGATAGCATCCCAGTATTCAGCTTCATTAGTCAATTCTGCTAATTCAGCAGAGGTGGTACGGTCCATCAAATCGGCAGGTTTTGACCATCCGAACAAAGCACTGTAAGTCAAATTGGGCTTACCGCTCTGTCCGCGCTTAGTAGTAATCAAGATTACACCATTAGCAGCTTTAGAACCGTAAATGGCAGCTGAAGAAGCATCCTTCAATACAGAGATGCTTTCGATATCATTCGGGTCAACCACGTTCATATCACCTTCTACACCATCAATCAAAACCATTGGAGAAGAAGCATTGAATGAACCCAAACCACGGATTAAAATTTTACCGGTATCCTGACCTGGCTGACCACCAGCATTAGTTACAGTTACACCCGGTGCTAAACCTTGCAAGCCCTGAGATATATTGGAAATCGGCCTAGAAGCCAATGTTTTAGAATCAATAGTAGCAACAGCACCGGTCATGTTCACTTTCTTCTGCGAACCGTAACCTACTACAACAACTTCGTCCAGTAATTCAGTATCGTCCACCAGCTTCACAGCCATCAGCTTGCCAGATTGGGCAGCCAGTACCTGAGTTTTGTAGCCGATGAAAGAAATTTCTATTTTGGCATTTGGAGTGCTCAAATTCAGTGTAAAGTTACCGTTGATGTCGGTCACTGTACCGTTGGTAGTACCTTGCTCTACTACTGAAGCACCGATTACTGGTTCACCGGTCGAATCGATAACATTACCTTTAGCTGTTTTCTTTTCTTGTCTTGTTTGTTGAGCAATTCTAGTCGCTACGTTAGAAATTTTAGAGAGAGTTATATTGTTACCTAATACCTTGCAGTCAATATCAGTGTTGGCAAAGATACCTTTCAACAGTTCTATTACATCGGTATTGCTCCCATTTACATATACGGTGCGTTTTACGTCCACATCGTTTTTGTCATATACAAACAAATAATCTGTTTGTTTTTCAATTTGTTGAATCACAGATTCAATGGTACAATTCTGTGTCTTAAGGGATACTTTTTGATCCATGTACTCGGTTACACTCGCTAGGGCAGTGTTTGCGCCTAAAAAAAGAGCATAAGCCGAAACCATACCAACCTTAACGATATGGTTACAGTTTGAAATAACTTTTTTGTAGGAATTAAAATCCATAATTTACTTTAATTTAATCATTAGTATTTTATTTAAGATCAGATGACTTCAAGCCACGGGCGGTATTATTTCCAGAACTGCCCTACATTACGCTACAATAAGTTGTTTTACATAGGCATTTTATAATTTATAAGTTACACAATTTATAAGATGATAATTTTTTTACTTTCGTAATCAATTTGATAGTCAAAGTGATTGGTTTCTTTCAGTACTCGTATGATGTGTTCCAGTCCATCTTTGGCACGGAACTTACCGGTACAGTAGGGTGATTCTCTAGTTAAAGAAGTATTTCTGATTTGGAATTCAATATCATAGTATTCTTGCAGTTTGTCAAACACTTCCAATAGAGGTTCGTTGAAATAGAGTATTCCTTTGCGCCACAGATAATTATTAGCATTTTTAATCGGTTTAACCTCCAATACCCCTTGGCATAGCGCTGCACGCTGGTTGGGGGTAAGAATTACAACCGATGATTTTTTTGCATTGGTAGTGACTTCCACTTTACCGTTCAATAGAGCCGCTTCAAATTGAGGAGAATCCTGATAGTCATATATGTTAAAGGAAGTACCTACTGCTTTTACTTGATATTTAGAAGTAGAAACGATAAAGGGATGTTCCTTGTCTGATTTTACTTCAAAGAATCCTTCGCCGTCAAGTTCTACCAAGCGTTTTTTTCCGTTAAATTTCGAGGGGAAGGTCAGAGTGCTGCCGGAGTTCAGCCATACCTTGGATCCATCGGCCAGCATTATTTCTACATGCTGGCCGGTTGGTACATGAATTTGATGTTGTAGTTCGTGGTGAGTTGTTTTCTGCCAGTTCAAAAAAAAGTGCAAGGCAAAGCCCAGCACAAAGATAGCTGCTACTTTCATGAAAGATATAACATAATGTTTCCACGGGAGGATTTTAGTTTTTTTTGGGAAAGCAACCTCTGTCTGTTCGGGTATGTCTTCAATCCAATAACTCATTTCAAACAGACGACAAAGCTGTTGGTAGTAACGCTGGTGTTCTATCTTCGCTTCTATCCATTCGGTAATTCGCTGAGCTTCTTCATCCGAAACCTCTCCTTTGAAATAAGCCATTAATAATTCGTCGTCCATAATTTTTTATTGTTTATAATAATGGCGACTGAAAGAAGGGATTCTATAGTGTCGATCTAAAAAAAATAACCTATATTAACAAATTTATCCTTTATTGATAAGATCCGTCAAACAGAGCCAGATTAAGATAGGAAGGTAGTCTTTGAGAGCAATACGAAGTTCTTTAAGGGCCTTGTTCATGTGATAATCTACCCCTTTGACCGAAATACCTAGCATTTGGGCAATTTCCTTTCCCGATTTATTTTCAAAGCGACTCATGATGAATACCTTTTGGGTTTGTTTCGGTAATTGGTTAAGAGTTTTCATCATGATAGATTTGATTTCCTGTGAGAAAATATAGCTGGGGTTACAGCCTTCCAAGTTTGAGATTCGGATAGCCAGTTCGTGCTGTTTCCATTGTATAAGATCATCCTTGGTATTTTCTCGTCGTACTTGTGTTTTGAGATAATCCAGCGATTTATGTTTCACGATGGTGATAAGGAGAGCCATGGGGTTATCAACTGATTCCACCTTCATAGTTTCGAGCAATTGCAGGAAGGCGTCCATAGTGATGTCTTCAGAAACTTGCTTATTGCGCACATAAAAGCATGCAAAGTTGCAAACCTTATTGAACGAACTTTTATACAAAAGATTAAATAGTTCCACTTCCGAAAGACTACCATGTGTCGACATTTCATTTATTTTTAAGATAAACTATTTGCAAAAATAGTTCATCTTTGCAAAAGTTACAATCTGACGGCATAATTCTTTAAATATTTATTTTATCTATCTAGAAGAGACAACATAATATCACCCCCTAAAAAGGTTTACATGTATATGCCTTTTCCCTATTGCTTATTATTCGGTAATATCAAGAAGCTGATATTTTAAGCAATTGCAATGCCATTTATTCGTGCGAAAATATGGCTTTGAATTATTGCACTGCAAACTGAATACTGTTTAAAAGAGCCTTTGTTTATCCAATTACGTTCGCAAGTTTTATTCTTTTCCATAAAGTCTTTCTAATTACTTAATTCCAAGTACAAAGAAAGAAGAATGTATTTTCTACTTTCATTTTTTATTGCAATTTTTGAAAATGTGAACATATACAGCCTATTTTTCTACCAGCCGGAGAATAAAGAGTTTATATTCTCCTCTGCCTCTTCCATTCCAAGGCCCCTCTCGATATCTCTCAATATTCCGGCATAATTGTCAGATATTTCCTTACCGGCAGCAGTTCCTCTTCCAGTTCAAACAGCCTAAACTTCTTCCTGAAATGCCCTTTGATATTGAACGGTTTTCCATTCCGATAAATTCCCCCAGTTACAATGAGGCGAAGTCCTTTGATTCATATATCTCTTCCTTCTGTGTACTGATAGTCACGCTGGAATTGCAGCCGCCATCGCTGCTGCCAATACTGTTGCCTGCCATGAAAATGCAATCTTTGTCCCGAAAAATTCCAGAAAAAATCTCCCCACCGGGCGTTTTACCCCAAAGATGTACAACAGGAAAAATCCTGCCACCGTAGGCGGCAGGACAAGAGGAAGCGTCAGAATACCGTCACAGACCAGCTGCAGCTTTCTGCTGCGGATACGCTCCACGCCATATGCGGCTGCCAGTCCCAGAAAAAAAGTGATCACAATGGACACAGAAGCCGTTTTCATAGAAACAATGATCGGTGAAATCTCCATGTGCTCTCCTTCCCCAGTTACTCTGCATTCTTCTGAAAACCGTAGGATTCAAATACTTTCAGTGCCTCTTCGGACTGTAAAAACTCTACAAATTTTTCCGCTGCATCTTTATGCTTCGATGCGCTTACCACGCCGACCGGATAAATTGCAGGCTCTGCCAGACTGTCTTTCGGTGCTTCTGCCACTACTTTCACCTTATCTGTAGTCGCTGCATCTGTCGCATACACGATTCCGGCGTCTGCACTGCCCTCTTCTACCCATTTTAAAACTTCTGTAACATTGGTTCCGAGACTTGCCTTTGCAGACACTGTATCCCAGATTCCCAGATTGGTCAGCACTTCTTTCGAATACTGTCCTACCGGAACACTTTCCGGATCTCCGATTGCGATCACATTTGCTTTGGTAATATCCTCAAAGTTCTGCAGATCCAGCGTAGAATCTGCTGCTGTGATCAGTACGATCTGATTCTGAAGAAGATCTACCACAGAGTCCTTCTCCACCAATCCCTGCTCCGTCAGCGCATTCATCTGCTTCGTCGCCGCTGACATAAAGACATCTGCCTCAATCCCCTCTTCGATCTGTGTCTGTAATTTTCCCGAACTGTCATAGGTGCCTTTTACGGTAATATTCGGAT
>ENA-UEPD01001523-UEPD01001523.1-human-gut-metagenome-genome-assembly--contig:-NODE-1523-length-12266-cov-12.303306_pt1 | contig 12266 bp, 10 predicted proteins | sample MGYA00242895_ERZ507906 | MGnify/ENA primary metagenome ERZ507906 (study PRJEB26167, sample SAMN06115416) | human gut metagenome | host: Homo sapiens | place: China:Guizhou | collected 2015-03-03... | reverse complement strand
CTTTTTTTTAAAGACCTTGTTCTTTTCGGAAAAGAACAGGATCTTTTAAGGGTTAGTAACGTGTATGCCGGAAGGTTAGTAACGTGCCACCCCACACGTTACTAATGTGTGGGGTGTAAGATTAGTAATGTTACAGATGAATGATATATATCTTAAGTAGAATATAAATGGCAAAATCAGTAAAAGCAAACTATCTGTTTAATTTGATAAACTCTGCTTCTCAACTTTTATTTCCTCTCATTACTTTTCCTTATGCTTCTCGCATTATGATGGCAGATGGCATAGGACAAGTGAACTTTTTTCAATCCATTATCTCTTATATTAGTTTATTTACTTGTCTTGGTATTCCAATGTACGCCATGCGTGAGGTAGCAAAGGTGCGTGATAATGGGAAGAAAATGACTCAGATTGCAGTAGAGATCCTTTTACTTCATGCCTTTTTGTCCTTATTAGGATATGTGGTAGTTGCTATTGTTTGCATGATAGTACCCCAGGTGCAGACAAATGTTCCTTTATTCTTGATATTAAGTGTGACTATTTTCTTTACAGCGATAGGTTGTGAATGGTTCTATCAAGGAATAGAAGATTTTAAATATGTAGCTGTTCGTGGACTGATTGTTAAAAGTGTATCAATAGTCTTGCTTTTTCTTTTAGTGAAAACAAAGGAAGATATATTATGGTATGGCATTTATACGGTTTTAGGTACGTTGGGTGGCAATGTGTTTAATTTTATTCGTTTACGAAAATATCTGTATCGAAATGTGGTTCATTTTTCTACTCTACACCCTTTTAGACATCTAAAACCTGCATTGCAAATTTTTGTGTTTAATGTGATAGTCAGCATTTATCTTCAGTTGAATAATGTATTGTTGGGTTTTATGAAAGATGCGGAAGCTGTGGGCTATTTTACGGCAGCGACTAAAATAATGATTATTACAATGAGTGTTTCCGGTGCATTAGGGACAGTGATGATTCCTCGTACTTCCAATTTGATAGCAGAAGGTAAAATGAATGAGTTTAAATTGTTAATTCAAAAATCGTATGATTTTATTTTGGCTATTACTATGCCTCTGACAGTAGGACTGATATTTATTAGTAAGAGTGCCATATTATTGTTGAGTGGTGATGGTTTTGTTCCTGCTATATTGACTTCTCAAATCGTGGCATTTAATATTTTGATGGTGGGTATATCAGGAGTAATGGGGTTACAGGTGCTTTATCCGATGGGTAAGATAAATATTGTCATTATTTGCACAGGTATCGGTGCAGTCATAAATGTACTTTTAAATGTATGGTTGATACCCAAGTATGGACATAATGGTACGGCAGTGGCTTATATGTTGGCTGAAGTGGCGGTGACGGTCTCTATGTTTCTTATCGGAAGGAAATATATTCCTATTAGTTTCTTGAAGAAGGAACATTTGCATTATGTGATGTGACCAGTTCTGTAGCTAGTGTGAAAGCCGACAACTTTGTAAAAGGAGCCGTGAAAGATGTGGGACAGCTGATTCAAGGAAAAGTAGCCGGTCTGGCCATTACCAATCCTAACGGTGACCCGACGGGAAGTACTCAGATACGTCTTCGTGGTACAAATACCATTGGTGGAGCTAATACAGCTCCTTTGGTATTGATTGACGGAATTCCGGGAGAACTCGGTACAGTGGCTCCCGAAGATGTGGAGAGCGTGGACGTGCTGAAGGATGGTTCTGCTGCCGCTATTTATGGTACGCGCGGTACGAATGGTGTGATTTTAATTACTACCAAACAGGCTAAAGGAGTGGATATTAACCAGGTGGAGTATAATGGCTACGTCAGTACTTCTCTTATAGCCAAAAAGTTGGATATGCTGAATGCAGATGAGTTCCGTACCCTTTATCCTGACCAGGACCATGGGGCTGATACGGATTGGATTGATGAGATTAGCCGTACACCGGTTAGCCATGTTCATAACTTGTCATTGATGGGTGGCAATTCAAAGACTAATTATATTGCCAACTTGAACTATGCCTCTCGTCAAGGGATCATGAAAAAATCGGATTTCGAAAGTTTTCAAGGACGTATTGAGGTAACCCACCGTATGTTTGATGATAAGTTGAAGTTGAAATTCGGTTTGTTTGGTAAGAAAAACCAGATGGAATCTACAACTAGTGGGGGTAGTTTCAGAGGTTGGGTATATGGCCAGGCAACTCGTAGAAACCCGACTGATCCGGTAAGAAATGAGGATGGTACATGGAATGAGAATGTGAGCAAATTCGAATACGAGAATCCGTTGGCTTTGTTGTATGAGGCTGAAGGAAATGTAAAAAAGACGCAGTTGCGTTACAATGGAAATATTGTTTATAATCCTATCAAAGATTTGACTCTTTCTGCCGTATTCTCTTATATTCGTGACAATATGAACCGTGGCTACGGTGAAACTTTGAACCATATTTCTGCTTTGCGTGATGGATTGGCTGGTTGGTCTTCGGTAGGTGCTTATACCAAGATGGAGAAGTTGATGGAACTTACTGCACAATATAACAAAGAAATCGGTGCGCATAAATTTAGTGTCTTGGGTGGTTATAGCTACAATGAAACAGACTTTGAAGAGCTTTGGATTGATAACTATGGTTTTCAGGATGATTATTTTGGCGGATGGCATAATATTGGCATTGGTTCTGCTTTGAAAGACGGTAAAGCGAATATCGGCTCAAAGAAAACTCCTACAAATTTGATCGGTTTTTTATAGTGCTACTTTATACGCTTTTCGGTATAATAAAGAAAACGGATTGTATTATTAGGAGAAAAGCGTTATGTATGTATCTATTACTGGAAATAAGGGCAATCAGGATGTATATATCAAACAGTCCTACCGCAAAGATAACGGTAAAACTTCTTCCCGCATCTACAAAAACTTGGGAAGTACAATGAGCTTCTGGCACAGTTCTCCTGAGACAAAGCTGCCATGATGGACTGGGCAAAAAAGAAGCAAAAAAAGAAACTCTGTTCTACAACCAGCGCAGGGAAAAAGTTACGGTCTCTTTTTCCCCTCCTGCCCGTATTCCACTGGACGAAGAGCGGCTCTTCAACGTCGGCTATCTGTTCCTGTGAAGTGCTATAGACATTTCCACGCTGGGTGAGACTGACCCCGAAGTGTACAACACCGTTTATTACAAAGAATACCCCATTGTCACGGGAGATATGGACGAAACCGTTATCATCACCTACTCCCCGAAATACAAAGCATACCAGCAGAGGATCCGGACCGGTCAGATTGAACGCGCCATCAAGATCATGCCGTCCCCGGATAAAGCCAGGAAAGGAAAAAATCCAAACGATCCTTCCCGTTTCATTCAAAAAACAGCAGTTACCGGTGACGGAGAGATCGCACAGAAACAGATTTTCCAACTGGATGAAGAGCGTATCCGGGAAGAAGCCATGTATGATGGCTTTTATACAGTGGTAACGAACCTGGAAGGAGATGTCCGTGAAGTCATCAACAGCAACAGACGCCGCTGGGAGATCGAAGAAAACTTCCGGATCATAAAAACAGAATTCGAAGCAAGACCTGTTTTTGTAAAACGGGAAGACAGCATAAAAGCACACTTTCTGACCTGTTACATCAGCCTTCTGGTGTACCGCCTGCTGGAAAAGGAGCTTGGGGAAGAATTCACCTGCAGCGAAATTTTGAAGGCACTCCGGGAAATGAATATGACTCTGCTGTCCAAAGACAGCTGCTACATTCCTTCCTACAAACGCATGAAACTGACAGATGCCCTGCACACAGCCTTCGGTTTCCGAACGGATTATGAATTCATCTCGAAAGCAGATATGCGAACAATCATCAAAGAAACGAAGCAGAAAAAAATAGTACAATTTCAAAAATAGTACATATCAATGCAAAAACGAAAACAGCCACGCCCCTGATAAACACTGGGGCTATGGCTGTTTTTGGCTTTATAAAATGTCAAAGATGGGATTATAGCATATGCATACTGCTAATGCAAGTATATTTTCCGCGGTTTTTCATGATTTTTGCAGGTTATCCACAATGACCGCAGGCAGCCCGTCATTTTTCCACTTCCCGTTGCTACTGTTCCACAGATTCACAGACATAGAGGGAACATACCTCACCGTTAAAGACCTGGGCACCCGCGTAGAGAGGCTCCCTGTCGTACGTATAGGCAACACTCTTAATATACAGAAGCGGAGCTCCTTTCTTTACTTTCATCAGCTTTGCCTCTGCTGCTGTGGCCCGGCATAACTCGATCTGCTTTTCTGACGTGATAACACGCACCTTCGCCTCCTCCTGAAGGCATTCAAACAGAGAGTTATCATCAAACTTCTTCTCCAGGAGGAATGAGTATTTCACTGGAAAATAGTTTCTCTCGATCGTCACCGGTTCACCATCGGCTGTCCGCAGCCGGGAAATATAGATCACGTATGCTCCCGGCTCCAGATTTAACTGTTTCCGAATCTTTTCATCAGCGTGAACCAGCTTGTTCTCCAGCATCTGTCCGCCCGGTTTCATATTCATATGATGACACATCTCTGAGAAACTCTGAAGGTTTTTAATATCTTTCGCAAATTTCTGGCGACAGATAAAAGTTCCCTTTCCCTGTTTTTTCTCGACCAGCCCCTGACTTACCAGATCATCCACAGCTCTGCGGATCGTGATCCGGCTCACTTTATACTGTTCTGCCAGTTCCGCCTCCGTTGGAATTCTTCCTGTTGCATTGTATACTCCGTTTTCAATATCGCGTTTTAGACATTCTACGACCTGTACATATAATGGAACAATGCTGTTTGGATTCATATTCGCTTCCATACTTCCCCCCTTCTGCTCTTTCAAATATTACCTTTGGACATACAATATTGGCAAATAGATATATAATGTTATATACCTTATGATACTATTTGTATTGTCCCGTGACAAGTTATTTTTCTTGTTTTTTTCAAGGTTTTCCTATATTTTCACATTTCTTTTGCACTTTCCTGCAGGGCACATGATTACATAAAAACAGGCTGATGTCCACCTCTGATGGACATCAGCCTGCCTCGTATATCGTCAGCGTATCAATTAATAATCAAATTTCCACATGTAACGACGATAGGTCATCGGATGCATTCTCACATCTGCCATCGCAGAGATGAACTGTTTGGAGATCGGGTGGAACAGAAGAGAGTTAAAGTACTCTGCAACTCTCTCATCCAACTCACCTAAGCCCAGCTCCTCGGCATCAATGATCCAGTGATGTCCGCCGAACTGATTTAAGAAGCGCTCGGCTCTCTCATCCACCGGACGTGTGCGTCCAACGCTCTTAAATAACAGAATTGCCAGATCCTTGTCGCATGTCTCAAATGCGCCATGGAAATATTCACCGGAGTGGATCGGAACACAGTGGACGGTCTGCATCTCCTGGAAGAAGCAGAATGCGTCAGAATAGGAAACTTCCCATGCAGCTCCGCTGGACATTACGTTCCATACGGTGTCATCCTTATATGTCATGGCGAATTTTGCTGCTTCCGCGCGAACATCCTTGTATGCCTTACCGTAGATCGTCTCTAACTTCTCGAAAGCCTCCAGAGCCTGATCATATGCCTCATAATTATCGTACTCTTTTAAGAGCCAGAACGCGATCTTTAATGCTGTACCCTGACTGTTGTAATGAACAAGTGTCGGGTCCTTATACCACTCGTCTGCGTGATAATATGTTACATAATAATCAGCTGTCTGGGCTGTCAGGGAATCCGCGTAGCCGGATAATCCGATGGTGACTGCGCCCTTTGCCTTAGCCACTTTCAGCGCTTCTACGGTCTCTGCCGTCGCCTTTGTGGATGTGCCGATCACAAGAGTGTTTTTATCTACATTCTTCGGGGTCGCATTGACGAACTCGCTGCTGTTGTAACCCTGAACACGGATGGAACTCTCCTGATTTAATAAAAAGCGTGCCGGATAGGAAGATGCGAAAGAGCCCCCGCAGGCTACAAAGATCACCTGCTTTAAGCCGCCGTTTTTATCCAGATCTGCTTTTGCCTTTGTCATCACATCGATGACTTCCTGCATCCCTTTGATCATAGAAATATCCTCTCTTTCTTACAATTGATTTTTATCCACGGAGTGCTTTGGTTGCCTGCTCATCTACATGGTAATTAACTCCATCGGATACAACAACCACACCGTATTCCTTCTTTGCTGCCTCTGCAGATACTTTTTTCTCTTTAACGTCCTTCAATACCTTTTCCGGATCGCGTTTCATCGGATCACCGTAACCGCCGGCACCAGGTGTTGTAACACGGATCACATCGCCCTTCTTTAACGGGAAGCTTGTCGTCTTATGGCCCATCTTTGTGACGGTGCCGTCTGTCGCAACGCGGTAGAATGCGCCTGCTGCGCCCTCTTTGCCGCCTGCAAGTCCCCACGGATGGAATTTATGACGATCACCGAGTCCTGTGTATGCCACATCATCCTGCAGCACTTCAAGCTCACGCTCAATTCCAAGACCGCCGCGGAACTGACCTGCTCCGCCCGTATCTTCCTTCAGTTCATATTTTCTGGCAAGGATCTTCGTGAACTCCATCTCTGTTGCCTCGATCGGCATGTTGGATGTATTCGTCATATTTACCTGGACACCCGACAGACCGTCTAAGCCCTTGGAAGCTCCGCCGCCTCCGGCGATAACCTCATGGAAGATAAATACGCTGTCCGTACCGATCGCACCTTCACCAGCTAAGATCGTCGTGGTGCACGCGCCGTTTCCTGCGGTAACCACGGTATCCGGGAAGATCGGAGCCAGGGCACCGAAGATCGCGTCCGGAATTCTCTGCTGGCAGTCGATCTGCGCGCCGATCGGGCTCGGCTCTGTCGGATTTACAATGCAGCCCTTCGGAGCAATGATCTTGATCGCACGGTTGATTCCCTCATTGGCTGGGATATCGTCGCCCATCAGGGCTTTTACTGCGAAAAATACTGCCGCTTTTGTACACGGATACGGTACGTTGATCGGAGCTTTGATCTGATCTGCAGTTCCTGTAAAATCGATCGTTAAATTGTCGCCCTTGATGGTTACTTTTACCTTGATCGGAAGCGGATCCGGATATTTGTCTCCGCAGCCGTCTACATAGTCCGTGTAGTTATACTCGCCGTCCGGAAGCTCTGCAACGACAGCGCGGACACGACGCTCGGAGTAGCCTACCAGTTCCTTCATGCACGCAATCAGGTCATCCTGGTAGCGGGCATATGCCTCCTGGATTCTCTGCACACCGATCAGGTTTGCAGACATCTGTGCAGTCAGGTCTCCCTCACGTTCCTGTGGAACACGGGTATTGTCAAGGAGGAGATCAAGAACGCTGCTGATTGTCTCGTTATTTTCGCGGATACGGATCACCGGAATACGGATACCTTCCTGGAATAAGCTGTCAGCGTCACCGGATGTGGAACCCGGTACTTTACCGCCGATATCGGAATGATGGGCAATGTTTGCGATCCAGCCCACCAGCTTGTCGCCTACAAAGGCCGGAGCCGCGATTACAATATCCGGCAGGTGGTTGCCGCCGCCGTGATACGGGTCGTTAGCGATAAACATATCGCCCGGGCGGACATTTTCTTTTCCGAATTTTTCATAAATATTTGGAACTACACTCAGCATGGAGCCTAACAGTGCAGCTAAACTTTCTACCTGCGCAACGCTGTTTCCATCCGGATCGATCACAGCCGTACAAACGTCACGGCGTTCCTTCATATTGGTGGAGTATGCACTGCGGACAATGATTCCGTAAGTCTCCTCAGCAATGGACATCAGGAGATTGCGGACAACCTCAACAGTTACGGTATCGATCTGCTTTGCCATCTTACTTCTCCTCCTCATCACGAATCTTTAAGTTATGATATCCATCTACATGGATCGTCCAGCCCTTCGGCACTACAAGTGTGGTATCCATCTGTTCGCAGATACACGGACCTGGGATCGCCTGACCCGGAACGAATTCTTCTCTTAAGTATACCGGAGTCTCAATATACTCGTCGCTGTTCTGGAAGAGGACCTGACGGACTTCGATCGGTGCCGGGATCGGTGCTTCCGGATGAAGCTCTGATGCCTTAAGATCCGGTTTGTCGATCACGCCGATCGCGGAAACACGGTAACTTACAAACTGAACGATTGCGTCTTCCTTGCAGTAACCGTAGCTTCTCTTGTGCTCTGCATGGAAATCAGCCAGTGCTTTCTTTAATGTCTCCTCTGTCATCTTTCCAGCCGGTACCGGTATGCTGATCTCGAAGTTCTGACGCTGATAACGCATATCAATAGCAAACTCAAAGTAACGGCGGTCTGCCGGAACCCCTTCTTTGTCTAAAAGACCGGTTCCCTGTTCTACCATATTGTCAAACTGCTCGTTGATGCTGTCTAAGTTGTCAGCCTCACCGTTCATAACTTTTGTTCTGGATAAGTCAAACTTTGTATCAGCTAAGAGTAAACCTAAGCTGCAGAGTGTGCCCGGATGCGGCGGAATAAGAACTTCCTTCATTCCCAGTTCTTTTGCTACTTCGCACGCATGGAGCGGACCTGCGCCGCCGAATGCCATCAGGCTGAATTCGCGGACATCGTAGCCTTTCTCTACGGATACGCTTCGGATCGCACGGACCATGTTGGAGTTAACTACGGTGATGATTCCGTTTGCTGCACGTTTCATATCAAGATTAGATTTATCACAGATTTTTGTCTTGATCGCATTCTTTGCCAGCTCAATATCTACGTCCATTCTGCCACCGAGGATCTTCTTCTGGTTCAGTTTTCCTAAGACGATGTTTGCATCTGTTACGCACGGATTCTCGCCGCCGCGCATGTAGCATGCAGGTCCAGGAGTTGCGCCGGCACTCTTCGGTCCTACCTTTAACGCGCCGCCGTCATCGATCTTTGCGATGGAGCCGCCGCCGGCACCGATGGTGATGATGTTGATCATCGGGATTCTTGCCGGATATCCCTCAACGTAACGCTCGTTGGATACCTGCGGTGTATAGTTCTCGATCAGGGAAATATCTGCGCTGGTACCGCCCATATCGAATGTAATGATCTTGTCTGCTTCGCACTGTTTGCCGATATAAGCCGCTGCGATAACGCCGGCACTCGGTCCGGATAACGCGGTCTTGATCGGGCAGTCGATCGTCTCTTTAATGGAAATGATGGAACCGTTGGACTGTGTTACATACGGCTCAACCTTGATGCCGAGCTGTGCGATAGACTCGCGGAAGTTGTTTACATACTTTTTCATAACCGGTCCTAAGTAGCTGTTCATGACCGTTGTACTCATACGGCTGAACTCACGGAACTCCGGTGCCAGCTTGCTGGAAATCGTTACGTAAGCTTCCGGGAACTCCTCATGAATGATCTCTTCGATTCTTTCCTCATGAACCGGATTGATGAAGGAGAAGAGGGTGCACACTGCGATAGCAGCAACTCCCTGTGCTTTTAAGTAGCGGACCACTTCTCTGGTCTCTTCCTCATCAAGCGGTGTCTCAATGCTGCCGTCATAGCGGATACGCTCTGTAACGGTGCAGTTTAAGCCAGACGGAACTAACGGATACGGCTTCTGTGCCTGGAGGTTGTAAAGAGACGGACGGCGCTGTGTTCCGATCTCCATCAGGTCTTTAAATCCCTTTGTGGTGATAAGACCAAGGCGGCAGCCTTTCTTTTCGATCAGCGCATTGGTTCCTACTGTAGTACCATGTGCCAGATAGCTGACTGTCTCCGATTTTGCCTTCTTTATCTCTAATACATCCTGCACACCTTTTACAATTGCCTTGGACGGGTCTGCCGGTGTAGAACTGTCCTTATAATTGAACAATTCGCCGGTTTCCTGATCAAAAACAGAGAAATCTGTAAACGTTCCTCCAACGTCTACGCCAATCATATAAGACATATTATTTCCTCCCATGTATTGGTTGTTTGTAAGCTGCTCCATCCGGGCATGGCCGTTTGCCCTTCCGGTGTTTTGGAGAATAATGTTCTCGTTAGTTTTAAGTTGTTATATAACGTCATATCTCCTTTAAAGATAAAATACTCCATTTTTCACGATTTGTCAATATCTTTTTATGCATTTTCACTTTAAAATACTCCATGTTCCATAAGCCATGTGACACTCTGCACATCCGCCCTTCTCGGATCCTTTCGGTAGACGGGATCATTCTGCTCCAGCGCATACATTCCTCTGTATCCTGATGCCTCCAGAGCACTCAGATACTTACAGATTGGAAGATCTCCGTCTCCCAATGCCATGTGGATTGCCGGATGGGAATCGTGGAGATGGACATGAGCCAGCTCCTTTCCATGGGCGAGATATTGTTCCAGATCCTGCTCCATATAAACCATCTGCCCGATATCCAGCATGGGTTTCATGCTTCCCGGCGGCATATGTGAGATCATCTCCCTCTGTTGCTCCGGCGTATTCAGCACGTTGGAGGACAGCGGTGTCAGCGTCTCCAGCACCAGAAGAATTCCCATGGACTGTGCCTTCTCAGACAGACGGTACAGGCTTTCCTCGCTCCGCTTCCACGCCTCCTCCACCGGCCGGTTAAAATACCCGCAGCCCGCGGAGACAAGCACATTCGGGCATTCCAGCATCTCTGCCGTGCGAAACGCCCGCTCAAAATTCCGGATGCTGTATTCCCGGATCCTCCCGTCCTCCGCCGCAAGGTTGACCGGATACTGACACTGTTCCGGTGTGATGCAGCAGACGGAAAGTTCCCTTGTCCGAAGTTCCGCCGCCTTTTCCCGAAGCTGACCCTCATCCATAATATCCAGGCAGAAGTTCGGTCCGGCAGCCCAGAGTTCCACATTCCGGATCTCCAGCTCCACTGCCGTGTCCAGGAAATAAGAAAACGGATATCTCAGATACTGATAACTTCCCAGAGCGAACCTGTCTTTTGGTATCTGTACCATTGCTCTCCCTCCCTTTCCAGATCTGATTTATAAGTCCCCGTAGATCCGGTCATGAACAGAATCCGGAACCGGCGTTCCATCCCCAAAAGCACCATTAACCAGACAGGTGTGGGATGAAAAAGCGGCGGCGGCCTTCAGCGCTTCCGGCAGGATCTCTGCCCTCACTTCAGGAGCTTCCCAGTTCTTTTCTGTTTTCTCCTCCAGTTTTTTCAGGATCGTTACCAGCATGGCTGTTGCAAAGCTGTCTCCTGCTCCCATTGTATCCACAGGGGTCACATAGTCAGGCAGCTGGCGATAGAACTGATGGCCGTCATAAACAGTTGCTCCCTTGCTTCCGCGGGTAGCCGTCACAACGCCGCAGCCTTTATTGTGGAGCTTTCTGCATAACTTCTCTGTCTCTTCGTCGCTCAGATCACTGCAGGAGAGGAATGCAAAATCGATATACGGGCAAACACGTTCCACCCGGTCCTCCTCATTCCAGCGGTAGGAGAAATCATAGCTCACAAATGGTGAGATTTCATGGAGCGCCGGGAGAAGTCCGTCCGTAAACCCATTGTTTGTCGTGTGGACCAGATCAAATCCGTCCGCATATTCCAGATCCTCTTTCTCTAGATAGATCGGATGCTGCTGGAGCACACCGCCTTTATTGCTTCCTTTAAATACACGGTCTCCATCTACCAGAGTCACTCTTGCAAAGCCGTTCTCGCCTTCATAGCTCCGGCAGTGGCTGTGTCCGACTCCGTGGACATCCAGCGCTTTCTGTACATGGTCCGCCACAGCATCCTTTCCGAATACTCCCATAAAGTCCGACTCTGCTCCGAGTTCGCTGGCATAAACTGCAAAGTTTACTGCCTGACCACCGGGATACATCGTATTCGTATGCAGATACACATCACACACATTGTCGCCTAATCCTAATACCTTAACCATATCTTATTCCTCCTGTTTTTAGTGAATGTGTCAAGGCACATTCCCGCTCCTCACAAAAAACTGCCGCCCGGAACAGCCTGCCATTTCCTGGCAGTTCTATTCCAAGCGGCAGAAATGTCACAACTTATTTTTGAATAGATTTCCTTTAAATTGTCAATTACTATTTGTTGAACTGACGAGTCTGGTCGTACAGATCCGGTGTGGAGAAGAAGCCTTCGTCCTGAAGTTCTTTTCCTAACGGAGCAGCTGCATCGATGAATGCCTGACGGTCGATATCACAGAATGTTACGCCGCCTTCGTTGATCAACCACTCTTTGTCCTCTTCCCACTTATCAAGAGTTCTCTCGGAGTGATGAGATGCAACTTCTTCTGCTGCGTCAGAGATAACTTTCTGATCGTCTGCGCTCAAGCTGTTCCAGAACT
>ENA-UEPD01001522-UEPD01001522.1-human-gut-metagenome-genome-assembly--contig:-NODE-1522-length-12278-cov-7.150398_pt1 | contig 12278 bp, 10 predicted proteins | sample MGYA00242895_ERZ507906 | MGnify/ENA primary metagenome ERZ507906 (study PRJEB26167, sample SAMN06115416) | human gut metagenome | host: Homo sapiens | place: China:Guizhou | collected 2015-03-03... | reverse complement strand
ATTAATTATCAACTATCAATTAATGAAATGCAAACCGTAAGACAAGCTTTTACAATCTTGAAGCAGAATCCGCTGCTAAGTACGATTTCCATATTGGGTACGGCCTTTGCTATCACCATGATTATGGCTATTGTGATTACTTGGCAGACAAAATATGCTGACTTGGAACCGGAAGTGAACCGCAGTCGGTGTCTTTACTTTTCCGCTATGCACGTATACGACAAGGAAAAGGACGGCAATAATAATTGGAGTAATCCTTCGGCGGCATTTATGAAAGAATGCGTGCAGCCGGTGCCCGAAGTGGAATACTGTACGGCATTTTCCCCAGCCGGTTTGTCGTTGGCTTCGTTGACTGACGGTAACAATCGGGTGAAAGTGGATGCTATGCGGACAGATCCCGACTTCTGGAAAGTGTTCAGCATGCAGTTTCTTGCCGGACGCGGCTTCAGCGAAGCCGACCGTGCTGGAGAAAGCAAGGCTGTAGTAGTCTGTGCGTCTGTAGCGCGGAAACTGTATGGAAGTACAGATGTAGTGGGACAGGAATTCCTGCTGAACCGGGAACTTGCACGTATCGTGGGAGTGGTGAAAGATGTTTCCGTCACTGCTAAGGATGCATACGCACAAGTGTGGGGTATGTACAGTGCCGACGAACTGAAAATTACCGGAGTCCACAGTTATTTGGGAGGCATGCAGATTGCTGTATTGGCACGTACATCTGATGACTTTCCTGCCATCCGGGAGGGCATTGCCAAGCAGGTGGAACGTGTTAATGCCGGATTGGGCAACAAACAGATAGACATCATGGAACAGCCGGACAATATCGTGGCGCACGTCAACCACGTATGGGCTAATGTAGGGCCAGACTTGACAATGCTTTATCTTCAATATGCCGTAGCTTTATTTATCATTTTGTTGGTACCGTCACTCAATTTGTGTGGCTTGAGTAACAGCCGCATGCAGCAACGTATTACCGAATTAGGTGTACGTAAGGCTTTTGGAGGAACGAAAAGTGTGCTTGTGCGGCAGATACTGAACGAAAATCTGATGTTGACATTACTGGGTGGAGTAGTGGGACTGCTTTTCAGTTATTTGGCAGTATATGCCATGCGTATGTGGCTGTTCACCAATAATCAGAATGTGGGTACGTCGGGCGAGTTCAGCTTGAACATGGAGGCGCTGTTTAGTCCGTGGGTATTCCTGCTGGCATTTGTTTTCTGTGTGGTCATCAATCTGTTGAGTGCGGCACTGCCTGCATGGATAGCGGCACGGCGCACTATTGTAGATTCTTTGAATGATAAATAGAAGGAGGTACTTGATATGAAATTTACGATACATAACTTACGTATGATAAAGGCACGCTTCAGCAGTAACGGCTGGGTATTGGCTGAATTGTTCTTGGTATTCATCGTGATGTGGTTCCTCTGTGACTCACTGGGATGCATGAAATATACTTTCTACCGTCCGCTGGGTTATAATATTGAACATGTCTATAAATTATCCACCGTTGTAGGTGGAGAAAGTCGGGATACGAGTCTGACTGATGCCGATAAATATCTGGGTATATTGGCGAAATTGGAACAAGAGCCTTCCGTAGAGGCAGCTGCCCTTTGTTATTGGAGCCTTCCGATGAGTGGCAGTAATAGTTACAATGCGTTGGTTGTGCAAGATACTTCCTGGGTGCAAGGACGCTGTATTTATACGACTGGAGGATATATGGATGTTTTCCGGATAAGTGAGGACCCGCGTCACCCGTTCCGGGACACTCCCGCAGGATGGAACAATGTGACACTGAGTAATGCCGCTTTTGAACGTTTTCGTAAGAAAATGCCGGAGTTTTCGCAGACTACGCCGTTAGGTAATGGTGATTCTGTTACAATCATCAAGCAGATGGGGAAGACCGGTGCTTTCCGTTCCTATCGTTATGGAGTTGAGGAACCTTGGTTCTTTTATCATTTGGGAGAGAATATGATTAAGGCAGAGTTTGCCGACAATTGGTCGCAGATTGTTTTCCGCGTGAAGCCTGCTGCCGACGGACCGGATTATCGGGAGAAGTTTCTGCGCGAAATAGCGCCTAAACTGGACACGGACAATGCGTTTGTGGCAGATGCCGCTCCCTATACTGAACAACAGTTGCAGTTCGAGGTGATGAATGGCGATACGGATAAGGTGAACAGTCAGGCTGTGGTGGTGCTCTTCCTGCTGGTGAATGTATTTTTGGGGTTAATAGGCACCTTCTGGTTCCGTACTCGCCGCCGCCGTTCGGAGATAGCTCTACGGATGGCGATGGGCAGTACGCGTGGCGGTGTGTTTCGTTTACTGATAGGTGAGGGGTTACTGTTATTGGCGTTAGTGACATTGCCTGCCATGGTTGTATGCTACAATGTGGGGATGGCGGAATTTACTATAGGACGTACCTCTCTCATATCCACTTGGCCGATAGAGTGGAGTGTGATACGCTTCCTTGCAGGTTCTCTAGGGGCTTGGTTACTGATAGCTCTGATGGTAGTGATTGGAATATGGTTTCCGGCACGGCAGGCTATGAAGATTGAGCCGGCAGAGGCGTTGCATGAAGAGTAGTATGAAAAACAATAGAGGATTAACAATAAAAAAGAAGAAAAATGAAAACTAATATAGTAGGTATTATCATTGCATTGATATTGACATTTGTAGGTATGCTGAGTGTTTATGCACAAGATACCAAAGTGAGTGAAGTGCGCAAAGTGGATGCCTTTTCGTCCATTGAGATAACGTCTGTGGGAACAATTTATTTTACACAGAGTGACACTTATTCTTTCAAGATTGAAGGTAAGGAGAAGCACGTGAAGAATACAGAAACCACAGTGAAGGACGGCTGTCTGCTGATAGGCTTCAAGGATAGGAAAAACAAGAGCATGAGAAATCAGAAAGATGGCGTGACCATTTGGATTTCGGCTCCTGATTTGAAGAAGGTGGAGTTTACCGGTGTAGGGGAGTTCAATTGTGAGAAGCCCTTGAAACTGGATGAGGTGTCATTTGAAGTAAAGGGAGTGGGTGAAGTGAATGTATCCGATTTGACGTGTGACGAGCTGAAAGTTGCTTTGCGCGGAGTAGGTAGCGCCGATATTCATGTAGTCTGCGATTATTTGACTGCCAGAATGAGTGGTGTGGGTGACGTCACTTTGAGCGGAACTGCCGGGCATGCTGACATTTCTAAAGGAGGCATAGGCGGAGTGAATACATGTAACCTGAAGGTGGGCCGTTGAGTAGCGGTAACACCAATCGTAAATAGTAAATCGTCTAATCGTAAATATCAATATGATAAAGCAATACTTCACACAAGCCTGGGCACAGTTGCGGCAGCAACCGATGATTAGTGCCGTCAGCATAGCCGGTACGGCACTTGCCATCTTCCTCATCATGCTGGTGGTGATGATGCAGCAGGTGAAGGTAGCTCCGTTTGCTCCGGAGAGCAACCGCGACCGCTTTCTACATGTGCATTATATGAGCATCACCAACAAAAGCTGGGGAGAGGGAAACAGTTCCAACGGACCGATGGGGATAAAGACTGCGCTTGAGTGCTTCAAATCGCTGAAGACCCCCGAAGCAGTAACGATTTATACCTGTATGGTCATTTCTACCCCCGTGAATCTGCCGGGACAACCTGCAACGGGTATCGACCTGTTGCAGACAGATGATACTTTCTGGCGTGTGTTTGATTTCTCTTTTGTTGCCGGGAAACCTTATGACCAGGCTACATTCGATGCCGGACTACCTGTAGCGGTAATTACGGAAAGTGTAGCGCGCAGGTTATTCCAGACAACGGAGGCTGTTGGTCGCGAATTCCTTTTGAACCATGCTCCTTATACAGTGTCCGGTGTAGTGAAGGATGTTTCTACTTTGGCCAACACTGCCTATGCGCAGGTATGGGTGCCCTATACTTCTACTGAGATAACGAAAAGCACATGGAGTGATGAGCATATGGGGATGATGAGCGTTACCATTCTGGCGAAAAGCCGTGATGATTTTCCCGCTATTCGTGAGGAGACGGAACGCCGCCGTCAGGAGTACGACACTGTAATTGGCGAGAATGGTTATTCGTTGATTTACCGTAACCGTCCTTATGACCAGGAGAAAAATGCCGCAGGAATGGCTGCCAACATCGAACCGGACGTGGACCAGGCACGCAGGCAGCGTCTCATTATCTTCATCATTCTACTGATTGTTCCTGCCATCAACCTCAGCTCGATGACGCAGAGCCGTCTGCGCCAGCGTGTGGCAGAGATTGGTGTGCGCCGGGCATTCGGTTCAACGAGACTGGAACTGATGGGGCAAATCATTGCAGAAAATCTGGTGGTGACATTGCTGGCAGGGGTGATGGGATTGTTGCTGAGTGTAGCATTCGCTTATTTGGGAAATACACTGCTGTTTGCGCAGGAATTCAGCCAGACGCTGAGTCCTCCGGCAGTGGATGCGAGCATATTGCTGCATGGCTCCACCTTTGGCTGGGCGTTGTTGTTCTGCTTTGTGCTAAACTTACTAAGTTCCGGTATTCCCGCATGGCGTGCATCAAGAATAGGGATTGTAAATGCATTGGGCGGACGTTTGCATAAATAACTCCATCACAAAACATTAATCATTGAAGAAAATGACTAAGAAACTTCTTACACAGATAAAGAATGAATGGCTCTCAAACCTATGGTTGGTGTTGGAGTTATTGGTAGTGAGTGTAGTGATGTGGTACGTGGTAGACTATCTCTACACGCGCGCCGCCACCTATCTGGAGCCGAGAGGCTTTAATATAGAGCACTGCTACCTTATAGAGTTGGGGGAACTGACACCCAAAAGTCCCGACTACATAGCCGGGCATACCTCTCAGCAGACCCACGATGACATAGCCGAGTTGTTGGAGCGTCTGCGTCGTCGGCCGGAGATAGAAGCGGTCAGCCTTTCGCAGAATTCGTATCCTTACAACGGAAGCAATTCAGGCGCTGAAGTAAGCTATGACACTTTGCGTTCTCCCGGTTGGACCATCCGCAGGTTAGTGACACCGGACTTTCCCCGTGTATTCCGCTATCGGGGCACGCGTGGCGAGACACCCGAACAATTGGCTGAAATGTTGGAGCGCGGGGAGTTTATGGCTTCGGATAACCTCTACCGGAAATACGACTGCCGGATGACAGATCTCGTAGACCAGCGGTTCTATCTTTTTGGTGATACTACGAAGACCTACCGGCTGGGTGCTGCACTGCAAAATGTACGCTATCACGATTATGACCAGGCGCGAAGCTCATATTCCATGATGGTGAAGCAGAGTTTCTACTATATCGGTCTCGAACTTTGTGTCCGCGTCCGTGAGGCAGGACGCAAAGTTCATATCTGTGAGACTGGATGCGAAGTTCATACCGTGAGACAGTATGCAAAGTTCTTCTTGACATATGTACGAAATCGTACTATGATTCTACGTACGATTTCGTACATTCATAACTGTAAAACTGGCCGATAGAAAAGACACGATTTTCCCCCGCGGGCAGACACAGTCAAAAATTGAAAGGGTACACAATGAATATTTCACTTTCCGACCACTTTACCTACAAAAAACTCCTGCGGTTCACGTTTCCGTCTATCGTCATGATGATTTTAACGTCCATCTACGGAGTTGTGGACGGTGTTTTCGTCTCGAACTTTGTGGGTTCCGAGGCCTTCGCCTCCATTAATATCATTATGCCGTTTCTGATGATCCTCGGTGCCATCGGCTTTATGACCGGCAGCGGCGGCAGTGCCCTGGTGGCTCTGACCTTCGGAACCGGGAATGAAAAAAAGGCAAAGGAGATCTTTTCCCTCCTCGTCTACGTTCTGATCGCGGTGGGCTTTCTCTTTACGGTAGGCGGTGAGATCCTTTTAGCCCCGATGGCAAAACTCTTAGGCGCTGATGAGATACTCCTCCCCTACTGCGTCCGTTACGGCCGGATCATCCTGCTGGCTCTGATCCCCTTTATGCTGCAGAATGTATTCCAGAGCTTTTTAGTTGTTGCGGAACGCCCGCAGCTCGGACTCCTGATCACCATCGCGTCAGGACTTACAAATATGATCCTCGACGCATATTTTATCGCCGTCTTACGTCTCGGCGTTGTGGGGGCGGCCGCCGCAACGGCGATCAGCCAATCCATCGGCGGACTGATCCCCCTGCTCTACTTTATCTTTCCGAACAGGAGCCGACTCCGTCTCGGAAGGACCCGTATGGACTTTAGTGCCCTGTTGAAGACCTGTACAAACGGCGCTTCCGAGTTTATGACGAACATCTCCATGTCCATCGTAAACATGCTCTACAACTGGCAGCTCATGCGCCTTGCCGGTTCCGACGGTGTTGCCGTATACGGCGTCATCATGTACGTGAGCTTTATCTTTGCGGCGCTCTTTATCGGCTACTCTATGGGAAGTGCCCCGATCGTGGGCTATCACTGCGGTGCAGGAAATAAGAGCGAGTTGAAGAATCTGCTCAGAAAAAGCTTCCGGCTGATCCTGACCTTCCAGATCATCCTGACGATCGTGGCAGAAGCGGGTGCCCCGTTTCTTGCGGGAATTTTCGTCCGCTATAACACGAACCTCTTAGACATGACGGTCCATGCATTCCGCTCATACTCGATCTCTTTCCTGTTCATGGGCTTCAGCATCTACGCATCGTCCTTCTTTACGGCACTCAACGACGGATTCGTCTCCGCTGCGATCTCCTTCTGCCGTACCATGATCTTTGAAACAGGGGCCGTCATCATCCTGCCGTTTTTCCTCGGTGTCTCCGGGATCTGGTATTCCATCATCGCGGCGGAATTTATGGCGGTATGCCTGTCGCTCTTCTTCCTGATCCGGAAGGCAAAGAAGTACGGATACACATAGACTGATAGCCCGTGCAGGCAGATGCAAAGCCCTGCACTGCCCCCCATACACTTATATTTTCAGGAGATCTGCCATGTACTCTGCATTTAAAGAATTCTACAACCTGCTCAGCCAGGTCGACAGTGCCTACCATGACGCTGCATTAAAGCTCGGTCTCACGGACAGCGAGCTTGATATTCTCTACTCTCTCAACGAACACGGCTCCGGCTGCAATCAAAGTATTTTTTACAAAGAGACCGGCACCACAAAATCCACGATCAACTCTGCAGTACGCAGGATGGAACAGGCCGGCTATCTGTATCTGAAACCCGGAACTGGGAGGAACACCTGTGTTTTTCTCACGGAAAAAGGAGAGGAACTCATGAAAAATACCGCCCATCGCCTGATCGCCATCGAAAATGCGATTTTTGAGAGCTGGTCTCCCGAGGAGCAGCAGCTCTTCATGAAACTGAACCGGGATTTCGCAGCTAAATTCATGGAGGAGACGAAAACCTTATAAGCTCTGCTAAAGCAGAATGTGCCTTTTGTGTAATAGGAAATTCCGAGGAATCCCTATTACGCAAAAATCAGCGCCTCTGAAAAATGTTTTCAGGCGCTGATCTTTTACGTCTATATGATCTGAAATTAGAACTGTCTCATAAGATTTACCATCTCGATCGCGGAAAGTGCACAGTCATATCCCTTATTTCCACCTTTGCTTCCGGCACGGGCGATGGCCTGCTCAATGTTCTCGGTTGTCAGGACGCCGAAGAGTACCGGCATCTTCTCTGCCAGTCCCACCTGAGCGATTCCCTTGGAGACCTCACTGCACACATAATCGTAGTGTGTGGTATCCCCCCGGATCACAGCGCCGACGCAGATGATCGCGTCGTACTTGCCGGACTTTGCCATGGCAGATGCCGCAACCGGGATCTCGAACGCCCCCGGAACCCAGGCCGCCGTGATATTTTCTTCCTCCACACCGTGGCGGACAAGTCCGTCAACTGCTCCGCCTAAAAGCTTATTTACGATGATCTCGTTGAAACGGGAAGCTACGATCCCCACTTTCATGCCTTCCGGTGCTACAACTTTTCCTTCTAATACTTTAATCTCTTTCATGATGTTTCTCCTTTTCTTATGCTTACTGCTATTCAGAAGTCTTCATAATTACATATAAAATTCTATTTCCAATTGCCCATCACTTCCATCCGTGCGGGATGCATGCCCGTAGATCTGTGCCGCCTGCGCGGCTGTAATCATCTCAGCACTTCCGTCCGTGCGGAATACATGCCGCCGGTGTACAGGACTTTCAGCAATGGACGTTCCACCCTATCACACTTTAATTTTTGTAAAGATATGTCCCATCTTGTCCTGCTTCGTCTTCAGATAGAAGCTGTCGTACTGCTGCGGATCGATCTCGATCGGCACGCGCTCATGGATCTCAAGTCCGAAGCCGGAAAGTCCGTAGATCTTCTCCGGATTGTTCGTGAGAAGTCTTAAGGACTTCACGCCGAGATCCCTTAAGATCTGTGCCCCGATCCAGTATTCCCTGAGATCCGGAGCAAAACCAAGCTTGATATTGGCCTCCACCGTGTCAAATCCCTGCTCCTGAAGCATATACGTCTTCAGTTTGTTGATCAGACCGATGCCGCGGCCTTCCTGACGCATGTAGAGGATGACGCCACGGCCTTCCGCCTCCACCTGGCGCATCGCGGTCTGGAGCTGTTTTCCGCAGTCACAGCGCATGGAACCGAACACATCTCCGGTGAGGCACTCGGAATGCACGCGGCAGAGCACATCCTCGCCGTCCCCGATATCACCTTTCACAAGGGCAACATGGTGCTCGCCGGTAATATCGTTCACATAGCCGTAGATCTTAAAGTGTCCGTACTGGGTCGGCATGTCCGCGCAGGCCTCCTGCACCACATGTTTTTCATGGACACGGCAGTAATCCTGCAGTTCCTTGATCGTGATAAATTTCAGTCCGTACTCCTTCGCCAGCTTCCACAGGTTTGTGGTCCGCATCATGGTTCCGTCTTCCTCCATGATCTCACAGCACACGCCGCACTCGGAAAGTCCAGCCAGACGCATGAGGTCCACAGTTGCCTCGGTGTGGCCGTTTCTCACAAGGACACCGCCGCGCCTTGCCACGAGAGGAAATACATGGCCCGGTCTTCTGAGATCCTGAGGCTTTGTCGCCGGATCCACACACTTCATCATCGTGTAGGAGCGCTCCGCCGCAGAGATTCCTGTCGTCGTGTCCACATGGTCGATGGAGACTGTAAATGCCGTGCAGTGGTTATCCGTGTTCTCGGATACCATCTGCGGAAGTCCCAGCCGCTCCGCCACTGCCGCGCTCATCGGCGTACAGATCAGACCCTTTGCATGGCTTGCCATAAAATTGATGTTTTCCTGTGTCGCGAACTCTGCCGCGCAGATCATATCTCCCTCATTCTCCCGGTCCGGGTCATCTGTCACGAGAATGATCTTTCCCGCCCGCAGATCTTCGATCGCTTCTTCGATTGTGTTGTATTGCTCGTTCATATTTTCCTGCCTTTCCAGAGTCCTTTATTAAAAGTTTTTCGTAACTATTCAGTGCCTTCATAGTTACACGCAGAAATCCATTCCAGATCAGCTTCGCTGATGGGATTTTTGCCTTCCAGCCTATGTTTTAAAATCCATATTTCTGAAGAAACTCCATGTTGAGCCCCGAGTTTCCCTTCACATTTCCTGCGGCATTTTCACCGTCAGGCATTTTTCCCCGGTCCGCACCGGAATTTCTTCCGATATCCACAAATTTCTGAATATATTTCCCCACAATGTCATTTTCCAGATTGACCGGATCTCCTGCTTTTTTCTTCAAAAGCGTTGTCTCCTCGCCGGTATGTGGGATCACCGACACTGAAAAGTTCCGCTTTGTCACCGCCGCCACCGTGAGGCTGATCCCGTCGATGCAGATCGAACCTTTTTCCACGATCAGATCCAGGATCTTATCCGCACATGCGATCGTGACCCAGACTGCATTCTCTTCCCGTCTCATCGATTCGATCTGACCGGTTCCATCAATGTGACCAGAAACGATATGACCGCCAAACCGACCGTCTGCCGCCATGGCCCGTTCCAGGTTTACATAACTTCCATCCTGCAGTGCTCCAAGGCTGCTTCTCCTCACTGTCTCCGCCATCACATCGGCGGAAAATTCATTATTTTTCATATTCGTGACCGTAAGGCAGACACCATTGACCGCGATGCTGTCACCGATCTTTGTTCCTTCCAGAACTTTTTTCGCTTTTACCGTCAGTGTACCGGAATTTCCGCGCAGGGAAAGTGCCTTCACCTGTCCGAGTTCTTCTACGATCCCTGTAAACATGCCCTTACTTCCTTTCCCATTTTCAATCTACCGAATATCTGAGCATCAGATCATCTCCGATCGTCTCCATCTGTCTCAACGTCAGCATCACGGCTTCCGCCGGATGCGCCACACCGATCCCAGAAACCGGAGTCTTCGCACCGGCACCACCGAAGATCTTCGGAGCGATAAACGCGCAGATCTCGTTTACGATCTCGGCTGACAGCGCCGCGTCATTTAAGGTACCTCCGCCCTCTAAAAGCACGCTGTCGATGCCCTGTTTTCCAAGATATTCCATAAGCTTTCTAAGATCCACTCGCCCGTCTGCGTCCGGGACCGACACAGTCTCTACACCAGCCGCATGAAGCTGTTCCGCTTTCTCTTCCGTTTCTTTACAGCCTTCCCCGGAATGCTCCCCCGCATACGCTACGATGGTCCTGTACTCCTTTGCCGTCTTCACGATCTGTGAATCCATCGGGATCCTGAGTCCACTGTCGCAGATGATCCGCACCGGACTCTTCAGCCCGGGGATCCGGACGTTTAACATTGGATCGTCTGCCAGGACCGTGCCGATCCCAGCCATGATCCCCATATACTGGTGGCGCAGCTCCTGCACCTTTTTCCTTGCGCTTTCTCCTGTGATCCACTTGGAGTCGCCGGTCCGCGCAGCGATCTTTCCGTCCGCCGTCATGGCGTATTTCATGACCACATAGGGCGTTTTCTTTGTAATGTAATGAAAAAATACCGGATTTAACGCATCGCATTTCTCACGCATAAAGTCCTCTTCCACCCGGACTCCCGCTGCTCTTAGGATCGCCGCGCCTTTTCCTGCTACCAGGGGATTCGGATCTCTTGAACCGATCACAACTCTTGCGATCTTCTGCTCGAGGATCGCCTCCGTGCAAGGCGGTGTCTTTCCGTAATGGCAGCACGGCTCTAACGTCACATAGAGTGTCGCGCCCTCCGCACTTTCCGTGAGCGACGCAATGGCGTTTCGCTCCGCGTGAAGTTTTCCGCACCGCTCATGATAACCTTCCCCTATGATCCTTCCGTCTTTCACGATCACAGCTCCCACGAGGGGATTCGGACTTGTCCAGCCAAGTCCCCCTTTTGCAAGCTCAATGGCCCGCAGCATATAATCCCGGTCCGTCATCTTTTTCACTCCTTTCCGCAAACCTGCCTTACGGGCGCAAGCAGGAAGTTCCATAGGAATTTTCTGTTAAAAAAAGCCCTGTAAAGCAGATGCCTACAGGGTTTTCCATATTCGGTCCGTTGTTTCATTCGGAAATATAACTTTTCTGCAATTCACAGCTTTCCCGGATCAATCTCCTGTTACACAAAAAAGCCCTGAAACAGATTCCTATTCCAGAGCTACTGATCCGATCTTCCATGATCCGGAATCTCTCGATCCTGTCCTCTTTTTCGAGTACCGGATCGCTTCCGCATATCACAAACAAACCTGAAATTCTTCTTTCATCCAGACTATACTGTCGGCCCCGGAATCTCACCGGATCATGCCTCTCGGCTCGCGGGCTTTACCGCCGGTAGGGACTTGCACCCTGCCCTGAAGACTTATTATTGAATTGTCCTATCGCTGACCGTCATTTTCATCAGCGGTTATTTACAATATACTCCCGTTCTCTGTATTTGTAAAGTATTTTCGATAGGAATTTTCACAGAGGATCCCTTTGCTCAAAATTCTTGCATGGTACCTGATTTCCTAGTATACTTGATATATTAAGCACTGTCTATTTTCGCAGCATAAGGAGGAAATTCGATGTTCAACTTTAATTTCTATACCCCGACCCGCGTCGTATTCGGAAAAGAAACCGAATACCGGATCGGAAAGCTTGTAAAAAATGTAAACTGTAAAAAAGTCCTGCTCCACTACGGAAGCGGCAGCGTGATCCGCTCCGGTCTTCTCGGACGGATCAAAGAGTCCCTGGACGCGTCCGGAGTCACCTATGTGGAGCTTGGCGGTGTTGTCCCAAACCCACGTCTTTCCTTAGTCCGCGAGGGGATCGAGCTCTGCCGAAAGGAGGGCGTTGATTTTCTTCTCGCTGTCGGCGGCGGCAGTGTC
>ENA-UEPD01001498-UEPD01001498.1-human-gut-metagenome-genome-assembly--contig:-NODE-1498-length-12485-cov-4.681496_pt1 | contig 12485 bp, 9 predicted proteins | sample MGYA00242895_ERZ507906 | MGnify/ENA primary metagenome ERZ507906 (study PRJEB26167, sample SAMN06115416) | human gut metagenome | host: Homo sapiens | place: China:Guizhou | collected 2015-03-03... | reverse complement strand
ATATAGTAGATACACTACCTGTGCGGGGGATTTCACAGGCAGAGAATACAATTATGGGGGGATAAGCCATGGAGAAAAAAAAGGGCTTCCAGATGCCGCACACTTACATCATCATTTTTGGTGTCATTCTGTTCGCGGCTCTGCTCACCGTATTTATCCCGTTGGGTAAATACGACACAAAAGAAATCACGTATATGCAGAACGGCGTGGAAAAAACAAGAACCGTTCTGGATCCGGAAAGCTTCCAGTATATTCTGGATGAAAACGGAAACAAGGTGACCAAAGCAGCTCCGATCTTCGGAACCGAAGACTTTGGCGGTCAGGGAATTTTAAACTATGTATTCGAGGGTATGACCGTCGGCGATAAGAATGGTACCGCTGTCGGAATCATCGCCTTCATTCTGGTCGTAGGCGGTGCCTTCGGTATCGTTCTCCGGACAGGCGCGATAGAAAGCGGCATTATGCGGGTCATCGCTTTGACAAATGGACGCGAGATCCTTCTGATCCCGATCCTCGTAGTCCTGTTCTCCCTCGGAGGCGCAGTCTTCGGTATGGGTGAGGAGGCAATTCCGTTCGTTATGATCCTCGTACCGATGTTTATCGCAATGGGATATGACGCAGTTGTCGGAATTATGTGCTCCTACGTATCTACACAGATCGGCTTCGGTTCTTCCTGGCAGAATCCGTTCGGACTGGCTGTTGCCCAGGGTGTTGCCGGTATTCCGGTCATGTCCGGCGCATGGTTCCGTATCCCGTTATGGATCTTCTTCACAGGACTTACGATCGTCTTCACGATGCGCTACGCGGTAAAGATCAAGAAAGATCCGAAGCTCTCCGTTGCATATGAGTCTGATGAGGAATACAGAAAAGAATTCGCAAAGAACGGCAAAGAGATGCCGCCGTTCACTCTCGGCCACAAGCTTGTTCTCCTCACGGTCGCTGCCTGCATGGTATGGACGATCTGGGGTGTTATAAGCGAGGGCTACTATATCCCGGAGATCGCTTCCCAGTTCTTCGTGATGGGTCTCGTTTCCGGTATCATCGGCGTTGTATTCAAGCTGAATGACATGAAAGTAAATGATATCGCAAAATCCTTCGACCACGGTGCTGCCGATCTTTTAGGCGCTGCAATGTGTGTCGGAATGGCGCAGGGTATTATCATCATCCTCGGTGGCACAAGTGCAACCGACGGTACAGTCTTAAATACGATCCTTCACAGCATCAGCGACGGAATGCAGAATTTCCCGCCGGTGATCTCCGCATGGTTTATGTATATCTTCCAGTCCGTGTTCAACTTCTTCGTTGTATCCGGTTCCGGACAGGCTGCACTTACCATGCCGATCATGGCTCCTCTCGCCGATCTTGTCGGTGTCGAGAGACAGGTTGCTGTTGTTGCGTACCAGCTTGGTGACGCCTTCACAAACTTCATCGTTCCGACCTCCGGCTGTCTCTTAGGCGCGCTGGCCGCAGCAAAGCTCGACTGGGGCAAATGGGCAAAATTCCAGATCAAATTCCAGGCTGTCCTGTTTGCATTCGGATCCATCGCTGTGATCCTTGCCGTTGTGATCGGTCTCTCATAAAAACCGGTCTGCCTTCGGGCTCAGCCATCTGAAGCTCATTCAGGTATAACAAAAACTCCGTATCATCCGCGTGACTCGATCGCGGATAATACGGGGTTTTTTTGAACGCTTCCCGATGATATCTGAAGAAGGAGCTAACCGGAGCAAAAAGACTTTCTCCCTTGGGAAAAATATGATAGAATTTACTGAATACAATAGCACCGGTCGCGATACCGTAGAAAGGAGCTTTTAATGATCGAATCCAGCACGCCTGCCATGAAGGGGGAAAAAACAAAATACCGTCTCGCCGCAGCCATGAAGGAATGCATGAAGACAACTCCGGTCGATGCGATCACTGTCCGCCAGATCACGGAGCGCTGCGGCGTCACCCGCCAGACCTTTTACCGGAATTTTCTTGATAAATATGACCTGATCAACTGGTATTTCGACAAGCTCCTCGCCCGTTCCTTTGAACATATGGGCCGCGGGACCACGGTCCTTGACAGTCTGGAGAAAAAATTTACATATATTCAGGAGGAAAAGGCTTTTTTTGCCGCCGCCTTCCGCTATGACAGGCAGAATTCCCTGCGGGAGCATGATTTTAAGCTGATCCTCGCCTTTTATGAAAATCTGATCCGGGAAAAAAGCGGCAGACCGGCCACCCCTGAGATCCATTTTCTTCTGGAAATGTACTGTCAGGGCTCGATCACCATGACCGTAAAGTGGGTTCTCGGTGGCATGGACCTAACCCCGTCCCAGTTTGCCGGGCTTCTCGTCCGCGCGATGCCGGCAGCATTGCGGGATCTGTTTCTTGAGCTTCATCTGCTGTCCTGATCTATTGTTATTTTGCACAATTTTTCTATGTCTTTCTTTTGCAATATGTCGATTTTCCTTAAAGTGTTACACTTGACCTTTTCTGTAACTTTCTTTTTGCCCTTCAAATTTGTTAATATAATAACAAAGGCGCAGAAAGCTTTTGAGAGCAAGTATTCATGGAAGGAGTTTTTTATCATGGCAAATCGTATTATGTTAAATCAGACATCTTATCACGGAGCAGGCGCGATTCAGGAGATCGCGAACGAGGCGAAAGCCCACGGCTTTAAAAAGGCGTTCGTATGTTCCGACCCGGATCTCGTAAAATTCAAGGTTACCGCCAAAGTAACCGACATTCTGACCGCAAACGGTCTTGACTACGAGCTCTACTCCGATATTAAAGCAAACCCGACGATCCAGAATGTCCAGCACGGTGTTGAAGCCTTTAAGGCATCCGGCGCTGACTACCTGATCGCCATCGGCGGCGGCTCCTCCATGGATACCTCCAAAGCGATCGGCATCATCATCGCAAACCCGGAATTTGAGGATGTAAGAAGTCTTGAGGGTGTTGCACCGACGAAAAAACCGTGTGTTCCGATCATCGCCGTTCCGACAACAGCCGGTACTGCTGCCGAGGTTACGATCAACTATGTTATCACCGATATCGAAAGAAAGCGTAAATTTGTATGCGTTGACCCGCACGACATGCCGATCATTGCTGTTGTTGACCCGGATATGATGTCCTCCATGCCGAAGGGACTTACCGCTTCCACCGGTATGGATGCCCTGACCCATGCCATCGAAGGCTATACAACAAAGGCTGCCTGGGAAATGACCGATATGTTCCATCTGAAAGCCATCGAGATCATCTCAAAATCTCTGCGCGGTGCTGTAGCAAACACAAAGGAAGGCCGCGAGGGAATGGCTCTCGGTCAGTACATTGCCGGTATGGGCTTCTCCAACGTTGGTCTTGGCATCGCCCACTCCATGGCACACACACTCGGTGCTGTCTATGATACCCCGCACGGTGTTGCCTGCGCAATGATGCTTCCGATCGTTATGGAATATAATCAGGAATGCACCGGCGAGAAATACCGTGAGATCGCGCGTGCAATGGGCGTTGCAAATGTTGATTCCATGTCTCAGGACGAATACCGGAAAGCTGCTGTTGACGCTGTCAAGAAGCTTTCCGCGGATGTCGGAATTCCGTCTGTCCTTGAGGCGATCAAAGAGGAAGACCTTCCGTTCCTTGCAGAGTCCGCATATGCAGATGCCTGCGCGCCGGGCAACCCGAAGGATGCCAGCGTAGAGGACCTGAAAGACCTGTTCCGTAAGATCATGGCATAAAAGTGCCTTCTCGCATTTATGAAAAGAGCTCCGGCAAATTGGCCGGAGCTCTTTTTATCTGTCACTTTTTATCGCATGCACTTCTCACCCATTAGTGCATAATGTCATAAACCACACCGCAGAAGATCTTCACCGCATTCGGAAGAACCTGCTCGTCGATATCGAAGATACGGCTGTGACCCGGGCCGGCTTCGTGGGTGAGGACGCGCATGAAGGTCGCCTGTCCGCCCTGTTCCTGGACGCGGTTCATCATATAGGAGACATCCTCGCTGCCGCCGTTTTTGCTGCTCATTTCCTTCGCAACCGGCAGATGGAGATCTTCCTCGCAGACTCTCTTCACCCGCTCCATCAGCGCCTCACTGCTCGCCAGAGAGTTTGCCGCGCCCATAAGCTTCATCTCACAGGTGCATCCGTGCATTTTTGCCGCGCTCTCGATAATGTTCACTGCGTAATTTTTCATGTACTCGTTGATCTCGGTGGTCTCACCGCGGACCTCGATCTCCATCTTCGCCTCGTCCGCGATAACATTCCGTCCGCTTCCGGCGACAACGGTTCCCACATTTACTCTGGACACACCGCCGGAGTGACGCGGGATCGCATAAAGGTTTAAGATCGCCGTTCCGACTGCCAGCATGACATTCCGTCCAACCTCCGGTGATCCGCCCGCATGGGCAGATTTTCCGTGGAAGATCACATCATATTTTGTCGTTGCGAGAGAGCCATAGCTTCCCGGAATTACCACTGCCGGATCGTCCTCTTTCTTATTTGTCACATGAGAGCCGATCATGTAATCCACACCGTCAAGGTGTCCGTTATCAACGATGGATTTCGCGCCGCGGACGCCCTCTTCCGCCGGCTGGAAGATCAGTTTCACGGTTCCATGGAGCTGATCCTTAATGGACATCAGTACTTTCGCCACACCGAGTCCGATGGTGGCATGTCCGTCATGTCCGCAGGCATGCATGAAGCCTTCATTTACGGAGTTAAATCCCTCCTTCGCCGGTCTGTGGCTCGGATCATGTTCCTCGAATACGCCGAGGGCATCGATATCAAACCGCATGGCAACCGTCGGGCCCTCGCCGCAGCGCAGGATTCCGATCACGCCGGTCATTCCTCCCTTTGTGTACTTAACAAACTCCGGATCCGCTCCCTGAGCAATGGCACGCTCATACTGTTCCTCTAACTTTTCCTCAGACGGAACGCCCATTCTGGAATCCTTTTTGCAGACCTGATCTCCGACAAGCACTTCATATCCGAGCTCTGTCAGTTTCCGAGCAATAATGGACGACGTCCTCATCTCGAACCAGCCCGGCTCCGCGTACTTATGAAAGTCACGTCTCTGCGCTGTAAGGTCACCCGCCATCTCATCGCTCATAGTCTTGATCTGATCGTAAATGTTCATTCGTTTGCCCTCCCGTGTGCTATTTTATTATTATTATAGTCGATATTCCGGAATTTTTCTATAAAAATATATTTTTCTATTCCTATTTTACTTACAAATCTTGATGGACTCTGTAATTTCTGCCCGGGAGGCCTTTAAAAAACTCCCGAAAACCCCCGTGTTATGCCCATTTCACCTTGAATCCCCATAAAAAATACGCTATACTAATACCAGATTGCACATTTATCTAAGAAGAGAGATATAAGGAGAAGGAAGAATCATGCAGTTGACAACAGTGAAAGAGCTCTTTAAAGAGCGTGACAAATATTTAAACCAGGAGATCCAGGTCGGCGGTTGGATCCGCAGCATCCGTGATTCCAAGGCGTTCGGCTTTATCGTATTAAATGATGGTACAAGCTTCGATACCTTACAGATCGTTTACCATGACACAATGGCAAATTTCGCAGAGGTTTCCAAATTAAATGTAGGCGCTGCCATTGTCGTAAAAGGTACTCTCGTTGCGACTCCGGAGGCAAAGCAGCCGTTTGAGATCCAGGCAACAGAAGTTACCGTTGAGGGTGCTTCCAGCGCAGACTACCCGCTCCAGAAAAAGCGCCATACATTCGAATATCTTCGTACGATCCCGCACCTCCGTGCGCGTACCAATACATTCCAGGCTGTATTCCGTGTGCGTTCCCTGATCGCTTACGCGATCCATCAGTACTTCCAGGAGCAGGGCTTCGTCTATGTCCACACTCCGTTAATCACCTCCAGTGACTGTGAGGGTGCCGGTGAGATGTTCCAGGTAACAACTCTCGATCTCGATAACGTTCCGAAAACTGAGGACGGCGCAGTTGATTACAGCAAGGACTTCTTCGGAAAGCATACAAGCCTTACCGTAAGCGGACAGTTAAACGCTGAGACCTACGCAATGGCATTCCGCAATGTTTACACCTTCGGACCGACCTTCCGTGCTGAGAATTCCAACACGACCCGTCATGCTGCCGAGTTCTGGATGATCGAGCCGGAAATGGCATTCGCAGATCTCGATGACAATATGGCTGTCGCTGAAGGCATGTTAAAGTATGTCATCCGTTACGTTCTCGAGAACGCTCCATCCGAGATGAACTTCTTCAACCAGTTCGTCGACAAGGGACTTCTCGACCGCTTAAACCACGTATTAAATTCCGAATTCGGCCACGTTACCTACACAGAGGCTGTAAAGCTCCTTGAAGAGCACAACGATGAGTTCGATTACAAGGTATTCTGGGGCTGCGATCTCCAGACGGAGCATGAGCGCTATCTGACTGAGAAGATCTTCAAGAGACCGGTATTTGTTACCGACTACCCGAAGGAGATCAAGGCGTTCTACATGAAATTAAATCCGGACGGAAAGACCGTTGCCGCTGTGGACTGTCTCGTTCCGGGTATCGGCGAGATCATCGGCGGAAGCCAGCGTGAGGACGATTACGAGAAGCTCCTTGCCCGAATGAACGAGCTCGGATTAAAGCCGGAAGACTACGATTTCTACCTCGATCTGAGAAAATACGGCAGTGTCCGCCACTCCGGTTTCGGTCTCGGCTTCGAGCGCTGCGTAATGTACCTCACAGGAATGGGCAATATCCGCGACGTAGTTCCATTCCCGCGTACCGTTAATAACTGCGAATTATAATGAAAACAGCAGCCCGCCGCGTCCTTTCGATGCAAGGCAGCCGCAAGGGAGCGCACAGAGATCTGTTGCGCTCCTTTTCACATTTACGCGACGGCGATCCTCTGGTGACCGAACTGCCGCGGTAACCTGAGAAACACGTTTTTGCGGACTTTCATAGTCCACTACCTTGATACTGGATCGCAGTGTATCTGCAATCCATACACCATGGAGGAATGTATGAAATTTATTCACACCGCCGATATCCACTGGGGCATGATCCCGGACAGCGATAAGCCCTGGGGCAAAAAGCGGGAACAGGCGATCCGTCTGACGTTCCAGCGGATCATCGAAGATGCCAGGGACTCCCGCGCGGACCTTCTTCTGATCTCCGGTGACTTATTCCACCGCCAGCCCTTAGCGCGGGATCTGAAAGAGGTCAACTACCTGTTCTCCACGATTCCGGGAACCCGCGTTGTCATCATCGCCGGGAACCATGACCGGATCCGGAAGAGTTCCGCCCTCTTGAGCTTCACCTGGGCGCCGAACGTCACATTTCTGATGGACGAGAACCTCTCTTCCGTCTATTTCGAGGAACTGAACACGGAGGTCTACGGCTTCAGCTACCACACGGCCGAGATCACCGAGGCGAAAGCCGACAATATTTCCCTGCCGGCCTCGAGACGCACCAGAATTCTCATGCTCCACGGCGGTGACGCGAAACATGTCCCATTTGATCGGAATGCGCTGGCAGCATCCCCGTTCTCCTACATCGCCCTGGGACATATCCACAAACCGGAGATTCTTCTGGAAAACCGCATGGCCTACGCCGGTTCCCCGGAACCGCTTGACATGACGGAGACCGGACCTCACGGATATTTTATCGGCGAGATCGACACCACCAGCGGACATGTGACCTCCCTGCAGTTTAAGGAAGTCTGCCAGGCCCAGTATATCCCGCTCGTGGTCAATGTGACGCCCCAGACGACAAACACCGAGCTTTCCCAGATCATCGCCGACGAGATCCGCAAGCGCGGTGCCAACAATATCTACCGCTTCCGGATCCGCGGTATGCGAGACCCGGATATCAGCTTTGACCTGGATTTTCTCTCCGGTCAGTGGAATATTATCGAGATCCTGGACGAGTCGGAGCCACAGTATGATTTCCACGCACTGTTCGCGGAACATCCAAGCGACATGATCGGCTTTTATATCCAGGCACTCATGAAGGATGATATGAGTCCGGTGGAGAAGAAAGCCCTGTACTATGGAATTCATGCCCTGCTTATGACAAAAGATGAAAGGAGCCAGCCATGAGATTACTCGAATTACATATCGACGGTTTCGGAAAATTTCATGACCGGACCATCTCCTTCAACGACGGGATCAACATTATCTACGGAAAGAACGAAGCCGGAAAATCCACGCTTCACACCTTCATCCGCGGCATGCTCTTCGGCATCGAGCGCGGGCGCGGACGGGCGGCAAAGAATGATCTGTATACAAAGTACGAGCCCTGGGAGAACAGCGGAACCTACGAGGGATGGCTGAGACTGGAAAAGGACGGAACCATCTACCGCATCGAGCGCCGGTTCCGGAAGGAAAATAAGTCTTTAAAGATCATCAATGAGACGAAAGGACTGGAGGAAGAGGCGACACCTGCATTTGTCTCCAGCCTGCTTGACGGTCTCACCGAGACCATGTACAACAACACCATCAGTATTGGTCAGTTAAAGAGTGCCACCGAAGACGGGATGGTGACGGAATTAAAGAATTATATTGCCAACATGAACACCACCGGCAATATTTCCTTAAATATCACAAAAGCGACTGCGTTTTTGAGAAACCAGAAACGTTCCCTCGAGGCGGGTCTGATCCCGGAGGCGAGCCGGGAGTTTACTGCTCTTCTCGCGGAGATCCGGAATGTGGAGGCGGAGATCGCCGGTCCGGAGTACGAGAACCAGCTCGCCGCCTACCAGAATATGCGGACCCAGGTCAAGGGCCTGATCGACAACACCCAGACACAGAAAAAGGATCTGGACGAGAAACTGGCAAATGGGAAAAAGGTGCTGTCTGACAACGGCTTTACAGACCGGGCATCCGTGGATGCCATGTCTTCCGACGCGGAGAGGCTTTACAGCGAATATAATACTCTGAATGGGGAGTGTAACAAGAAGTCCAGGAAGGTTCTTTCCGGTCTCACAGCGGTTCTCGGAGTCGCAGGACTGGGGGCTGCAGCGACACTTGGATATTTCAACCTCACCGCCTATCTTCCGGTCTGTGGCGCGGCAGCCACGGCGGCTGTGATCTTCTTTATCATCTCCCTGTTCATCCTCCAGAAAGATAAAGAATGCCACAGATTGTTCGACAATACTTCCTCTGAACTTGGCGCGCTTCTCGCGAGACATCTCGGAGATTCCGCAGTGTCTGAGGATGCCATGAACGCGTTCCGGGCGAGAATGGGCGAATTCTCAAAGCTCTGCGATATGGTTACCCAGTCTGAGGCAGAGATCAGGAAGTTCTTAGAAGATTTAAGCAATCTCCAGACGAAACAGGCCGGCTGCAGCGAGATGATCGAGAAACAGCAGCGGACCCAGTGGGAGCTTGAGAAGAAATTAGAGCATTTGAGCAACTGTAAAAATAAGGCGAAGGCATTGAAGCGGACACTGGCGGAAAACGACAGGATCCACGATGAGATCGTCGCCATTGATCTTGCCCAGGAGACTATGGCAGATCTCTCCTCCTCGATCCGTGATTCCTTCGGACTCTACCTGAATAAAGAAGCGTCCCAGTACATTACCGGAATCACCGGCGGGATCTATGACAGCATGAGCATCGACGAGAATCTGAATGTCTTCTTAAACACGAAGACAAAGCTGGTTCCCCTCGAGAACGTCAGCAGCGGAACCATGGACCAGGTCTATCTCGCCCTGCGTCTCGCCGCCGCAAAGCTTCTCCAGGGATCCGGCTCCGGCTTCCCGCTGATCTTCGATGACAGCTTTACACAGTATGATGATGAGCGCCTGAAGACGGCACTGGAATGGCTCGCCTCCGCCTATGGCGGCCAGATCATTATTTTCACATGCCATCGCCGGGAAGCACAGATGCTGCGGGCCAGACAGGTGGAGTTTCAGTTGATTGAGATGTAAAAGATATTTTTCCAGGATGCATCTGCCCTAAAATCATTTTCGAAAATACAAAACGGCCGACAGTTTTTTCGCTGTCGACCGTTTTTATGTTGTTATTCAAATATGAAGTACTTTCGTAACTGTTCAGTAGGTCTGCGCACTTGCTGCGCTGACCGTAAGAAAACATAGGCTGGAAAGCAAAAATCCCATCAGCGAAGCTGATCTGGAATGGATTTTTGCACGTAACTATGAAGGTACTGAATAGTTACAAATTATAAATGAAAGGGGGAAGAACGCCTATGTCAACCCAGTCTAAGCGGATCGTCCGGGCCTACCTGCTGTTATTTGTCCTGCTTGCAGCCTTAAGCTTTCTGAGCCTGGCCGTCGGCAGCGTGCGCGTATCGTCAGCAGATATTCTCGCGGCCCTGGGTGGAAAAGAGGGGACTGATATGACCCGTCATATTCTCTTTGATATCCGCCTCCCCAGAATGCTGGCGGCGTTGATCCTCGGCGGGGCGTTATCGGTGTCGGGCTTTCTGCTGCAGACATTTTTCTCGAATCCCATCGCCGGCCCCTTCGTCCTTGGAATCTCTTCCGGCGCGAAGCTCGCCGTTTCGATCTTCATGATCCTGTTTCTCGGACAGGGACTCATCATGAATTCCTGGGTCATGATCGGTGCGGCTTTTCTCGGTGCCATGGCCTCCATGGGCTTCGTGCTGGCGGTCTCAAAAAAGCTTCCTCAGATGACCATGTTAGTGGTAAGCGGGATCATGATCGGATATATCTGTTCGGCGGCAACGGATTTTATCGTAACCTTCGCCGATGACTCCAATATCGTGAACCTCCACAACTGGTCCATGGGGAGTTTTTCCGGCATCTCCATTGATGGGGTAAAGATCTGTCTCCTTGTGACCGCAGCAGCTTTCTTTTGTTCCATGCTGCTCTCAAAAGCCATGGGTGCCTATCAGCTGGGGGAGGTCTACGCGAGAAACATGGGTGTCAATATCAAACGGTTCCGGATCGAGCTGATCCTGTTATCCAGCATTCTTTCCGCTACAGTGACAGCCTTTGCGGGCCCCGTCTCCTTCGTGGGGATCGCGGTGCCCCATATGATCAAACAGCTGTTTAAGACCGCGAAGCCCATCGTTGTGATCCCGGGATGTTTCCTTGGCGGTGCAGTATTCTGCCTGTTCAGCGATCTGCTGGCGAGAACGTTGTTTTCACCGACAGAACTTTCCATCAGTTCTGTGACGGCGGTGTTCGGAGCGCCGGTGGTGATTGCCATGATGATAAAAAGAGTGAAACGTTGATAGGAATAGTCTGAAAGGAGAGCCCATGCAGAACTACCTGACAGCAGACAATTTAACCGTCGGATACCGCGGAAAACCGATCCTGTCCGACATCTCCATGAACATCCGCCGCGGATCCATCGTCACGCTGATCGGACCGAACGGGGCTGGAAAATCCACGATCTTAAAGAGCATCATCCGGGAACTTTCCCCATTAGGCGGAAGTGTATTTCTTGACGGCACAGCCCTGGAGGATTACTCGGATCCTGATTTTGCGAAAAAGACCGCGGTGGTCATGACGGGTCGGCCGGATCCGGAGCTTATGACGTGTTTTGACGTGGCGGCAGCAGGAAGATATCCGTATACCGGGCGGTTCGGGATCCTGTCCAAAGAAGACAAGAAAAAGGTCATGGATGCCCTCGAAATGGTCCGGTGCGAAAGCCTTGCGGATGTCCTGTTCCAGAACACCAGCGACGGACAGAAACAGCGGATCCTCTTAGCCCGGGCGATCTGCCAGGAACCGGAGCTTCTCGTTCTCGACGAGCCCACATCCTTTCTCGATATCCGGCACAAACTGGAGCTTCTCGATATCTTGAAGAAACTGGTCCATGAGCGCAATGTGGCAGTCCTCATGTCGCTTCACGAGCTGGATCTTGCGGAGAGGATCTCTGACTATGTGCTCTGCGCGGAAAACGGGACCATCGGGAGAACAGGGACGCCCCAGGAGGTGTTTGAGGGAGACTATATCGCAAAGCTCTACGGAATCGAACACGGGAGCTATCTGACGTCCCTTGGATTTCCGGAACTCCCGAGAACAGACGGAGCGCCGGGGGTCTTTGTCATCGGCGGCATGGGGAGCGGGATTCCTGTGTACCATGCCTTAAACCGGGCGGGGATCCCCTTTGCGGCGGGCGTGATCCATGAAAACGATATGGAGTACCAGACAGCGAGAGTGCTGGCAGCAGAAGTGATCCGGGAAGCGGCCTTCGAACCGGTGGGAGAGCAGGCGTTTCTTAGGGCGAAGAAAGTGCTAGAGTCCTGTGAGGCCGTTTTCTGCCCGTTAAACGTCTTCGGAACTATGAATAAAAAAAACCGGGAACTTCTCCGGATCGGAACGGAACCCGAAAATTCCGGCAAATTCATCTTGACAAATCTGATTCCGGTGATATACTAAATGACAAGTGAAAAAACAACACGTTGACAGGAAGAGTACGTTCGGAAACTGCTCAGAGAGGGATACATTTGGTGAGAGTTATCCTGCACGGAACGAGCTGAAGACCACCCTGGAGTGTCCCTTAATCGGGAACGGTGATTCCGTTA
>ENA-UEPD01001489-UEPD01001489.1-human-gut-metagenome-genome-assembly--contig:-NODE-1489-length-12654-cov-5.117516_pt1 | contig 12654 bp, 5 predicted proteins | sample MGYA00242895_ERZ507906 | MGnify/ENA primary metagenome ERZ507906 (study PRJEB26167, sample SAMN06115416) | human gut metagenome | host: Homo sapiens | place: China:Guizhou | collected 2015-03-03... | reverse complement strand
ACGCTTACCGATGCCACGTGCCACTCAGCAAAACCATGCGAACGAGAATCTTCCGGCACAACAGCAACAACAGCAGGCACAGAAGAACAGACTACACAGAAGCAGACTGAGAATGTAACACAAAGTACTACTGGCAGCAGTTCTAATAATACAACCAATAGGACAACAGCTAATACATCTGATGATGATAGCATCACAGGAAATACTAGTTCAGATAATAGTGGAAGCACAGACAATGATACCAATGGAAGTGGTGACACAGGAAGTACAGATAACGGAGCAAGCGGAAGCGGCACTACAGGCGGAAGCACAGATAACGGAACAAGTGGAAGTGGTGACACAGGAAGTACGGATAACGGAACAAGCGGAAGCACTACTACAGGCGGAAGCACAGATAACGGAACAAGTGGTACTACAGGCGGAAGCACAGACAGCGGAACAAGCGGAAGCGGCACTACAGGCGGAAGCACAGACAGCGGAGCAAGCGGAAGCGGTACTACAGGCGGAAGCACAGACAGCGGAGCAAGTGGAAGCGGCACTACAGGCGGAAGCACAGACAGCGGAGCAAGCGGAAGCGGCACTACAGGCGGAAGCACAGACAGCGGAGCAAGCGGAAGCACTACTACAGGTGGAAGCACAGATAACGGAGCAAGTGGCAGCGCGCACACCATAAATTGCAGCAGAGGCATCTTTCAATATAGAGATAGATTCTATATCGTTAAAGTCCATGTGATTAAACTGTCCATCATCAGATACAACACCGTCAATTACATACAATGGAGCACCCATATTACGTATCTGTAGTTGTGTAGAAGCACCCGGACGTCCATCATTCTGACGGGTATTGATACCTGCTATTTTACCAACCAATGCACCTGATGCTGTTGTTGCATTGGAACGTTCAATGTCAGTAGAAGCAATTGCAGCAACGGCACCCGTCAGTGTTGCCTTTTTCTGTGACATACCGAAACCGGTAATAACGACTTCATCGAGTACTTTTGTGTCTTCCTTTAGAATTACTTTAACTGTGTTTGATGCGCCTACGTTTACTTTTTGTGTTGTGTAACCAATAAATGAGATTTCAAGTGTAGCTTTAGGGCCGACACTCAGCGAGAATTCACCGTTCATATCGGTGATGGTACCAGTTGTACTCCCCGGCTCTTTTACGTTAGCACCAATTACCGCTTCGCCATTGGCGTCGATAACTATACCCTTTACGGTCCGTTGTTGTTGAACGGAGTTCACTGCCAATACAGTTTCTGTTGCCGGGTTTTCGGCGCTGGCGAAACTGTAGGCACTTGGCAAAAGCGAAAAGGCAGCCATACAAAGTGGTATGCGCCACATTCTGCTACGACTTGCGAGCCAAAACATTTGTTCTTTTTTACGCATAGTACATAAATTTAAAAAACAGGTTCTATAAATCTTTAATGTATAAAAGCATCGTTATGGAAATAATCCTCGGAATATAAGACGGGATGTATTTCATAGTATAGCTTTTACGGTTTCGAAACATTGCAAAGGAAAGTTATTTTTAGCTAATAAGACGATAATATTCGTTCAATAAACAACAAAATCTGTTCTTTTCAACATTTCAATCCCCCTCACAGAGCCCTAAAAGCACATCTGAACAGATTCTGCTATTTATTGAACAGTATTTTTCATCTCCTTTCTACGAATTTGGTCACCTTTGTATAATTCCTCATTTATTAATTAAATAATGTATTAAGCAAACATGAAATTACACATTGCTATGCTGGCAGCTACCCTGCTGTTATCCGGAGGAGCCTCGTACGCTCAAGGGAACAAACAGGAGAAAAAGGCGAAAGCCTACATGGTGGCAGATGCCCATCTGGACACTCAGTGGAACTGGGATGTACAGACTACCATTAAAGAGTATGTATGGAACACGATCAACCAGAACCTGTTTCTGCTGAAAAAGTATCCGAACTATGTATTCAACTTTGAAGGCGGAGTGAAATATGCCTGGATGAAGGAGTACTATCCTGCACAATACGAAGAAATGAAGAAGTACATCGGGGAAGGCCGCTGGCACATTTCCGGAAGTAGCTGGGACGCAACGGACGCTCTGGTACCTTCGACTGAATCGTTCATCCGCAATATTATGCTGGGACAACAGTATTACAGACAAGAATTTGGAGTGGAAAGCACGGACATCTTCCTGCCCGACTGTTTCGGATTTGGCTGGACACTGCCTACTATCGCTTCGCACTGCGGCCTGATTGGTTTCTCTTCACAAAAGCTGGACTGGCGTGTGCATCCGTTCTATGGTAAGAGCAAGCATCCGTTTACAATCGGCTTGTGGAAAGGAATAGACGGATCGTCTATCATGCTGGCACATGGATATGATTATGGCAGAAGATGGAACGACGAAGACCTTTCAGAAAACGAACAACTGAAAGAACTGGCAGGCCGTACACCTCTTAATACAGTATACAGATATTACGGTACAGGCGATATCGGCGGATCACCGACACTGGCCTCTGTCCGCTCAGTGGAAAAAGGACTTCGCGGAAACGGTCCGGTAGAAATTGTCAGTGCAACCAGCGACCAGCTTTACAAAGATTACCTTCCTTATAAGAATCATCCGGAATTACCGATATTCGACGGTGAACTGTTGATGGATGTTCACGGTACAGGATGCTACACCTCACAGGCTGCCATGAAATTGTACAACCGCCAGAACGAATTACTGGGAGACGCGGCCGAAAGAGCTGCCGTAACTGCCGAATGGCTGAATCAGGCCAAATATCCGGGAAGCACCATCAATGAAGCATGGAAACGCTTCATTTATCATCAGTTCCACGATGACCTGACAGGAACCAGTATACCGCGTGCCTATGAATTTTCATGGAACGATGAACTGATCTCACTGAAACAGTTCTCCAATGTACTGACTTCTTCCATTCATGGTATCGGCAGGGAATTGGATACACGGGTCAGCGGTATTCCGGTAATCCTTTATAATGCACTCGGATTTGCGGTTACAGATATTGCGGAAATAGAACTTGATCTTCCAAAAGCCCCCAAAGGGATAACGGTGTACGATGAAAAGGGCAAAAAAGTATCGGCTCAGCTCATTTCTTATACCGACGGAAAAGCACGTATCCTGGTAGAAGCAACAGTTCCGGCTACAGGATATGTGGTATATGACATACGCACATCAGGAACCGGTGCAAGCAACGTCTCGACGAACGTCAATACCTTGGAAAACTCTCTGTACAAGATTACATTGGATAAAAATGGAGATATCGTCTCTCTGACTGACAAAAAGAACGGCAAAGAGCTGGTGAAAGCCGGGAAAGCAATCCGCCTGGCACTCTTCACTCAGAACAAGTCATACAATTGGCCGGCATGGGAAGTGTTGAAAGAGACAACCGACCGTACTCCGGTTTCGATTACGGATGACGTGAAAATAACTTTGGTTGAAGACGGAACTTTACGTAAATCGCTTTGTGTCGAGAAACGTCACGGAGAATCTGTCTTCCGTCAATACATACGTCTGTATGAAGGTAGCCGTGCAGAACGCATCGACTTCTATAACGAAATAGACTGGCAATCGACCAACGCATTGTTAAAAGCCGAATTCCCGCTCAATATTGAAAACGAAAAGGCTACGTACGACTTGGGTATCGGCAGCATACAACGTGGCAACAATACCGAAACAGCTTACGAAGTATATGCACAATATTGGGCCGACCTGACCGATCGTGACGGAAGTTATGGTGTATCGGTGATGAACGACAGCAAATATGGATGGGACAAGCCGGATAACCATACGATCCGTCTCACCCTGCTCCACACACCGGAAACACGCGGAGGTTACGCATATCAGGATCATCAGGATTTCGGTCATCATACCTTCACCTACAGCCTGATACCACATCAGGGAGCCTTGGATAAACCTGCCACTGTAGAGAAAGCCGAAAAGCTGAACCAGCAACTGAAAGCCTTCCGTACGGAAAAGCACAAAGGAAATGCCGGAAAATCGTTCTCGTTTGTCGCTTCGGACAACCGCAATGTATTGATCAAGGCACTGAAGAAAGCGGAAGAAACCGATGAGTATGTAGTACGCGTATACGAAACCGAAGGCCGGAAAGCACAGAGCGCCACACTGACCTTTGCAGGGGAAATCATCAGTGCCAGCGAAGCCAACGGTACAGAAAAGACAATCGGCAATGCAACTTTCGAAGGAAACAAGTTGCAGGTAAACATCACTCCTTATTCTGTAAGAACTTACAAAGTACGCCTCAAACCATCGGGACGTGAGGCGTCTCCGATCGAATATGCCGCTTTACCGCTTGACTACGACCGCAAATGTGCTTCTTATAATGAATTCCGTGGAGAAGGCGACTTCGAATCGGGCTATTCTTTTGCAGCCGAACTTCTGCCGGACTCACTGATAGCCGGTCAGATCACTTTCCGCTTGGGAGAAAAAGAGATTGCGAACGGAATGTCTTGTGAAGGTGATACCTTGCAACTGCCTGCGAGAAACAAATACAACCGTCTCTATATCCTCGCCGCCTCTACCGAAGGAGACAATCAGGCCGACTTCCGCATTGGCAAGCAGACCGCTTCATTCGTTGTACCTTCTTATACCGGCTTCATCGGCCAATGGGGACATAAAGGACACACCGAAGGATATCTGAAAGATGCTGAGATTGCCTATGTAGGTACACACCGCCATGCATCCAACGGTGATCAGCCTTATGAATTCACTTATATGTTCAAATTTGGTATGGATATTCCGAAGGGAGCTACCAGCGTAATCTTGCCCCGAAATGAGAAAGTGGTTTTGTTTGCTGCTACTCTGGTTGCCGAAAATGAACCGGCTACAACCGTTGCCGGCACTCTTTTCCGCACCAATAACGTAGGTAATGCAGCTACTGCCGGAAATGATGAAGAAGCAGTACGCGAAAATATCCTGAAAGGAGCTAAAATCATTGCTTGCTCCGGATATACCAACGACGAAGAAAAACCGGACTTCCTACTGGATGGAAAAACGGATACAAAGTGGTGTGACGTTTCGCAGACTCCGAACTACGTAGACTTCGATCTGGGTGAAGCACAAAACATCAGTGGTTGGAAGATGGTGAATGCCGGACAGGAAAGTCACTCATACATTACCAATGGTTGCTTCCTGCAAGGTAAAATGAACCCGGGCGATGAATGGACGACTCTGGATGCTATCGACGGTAACCATGCAAATGTCGTTTCACGTCCGCTGAACTATGACGGAAAGGTGCGTTACATCCGTCTGCTTGTGACTCGTCCTACACAGAGCACCGGAGGCAGAGATACGCGTATCTACGAACTGGAAGTTTATAAATAAACAGAAAACTGTAAATTCAATGACAATAGTGGCTGATAGTTGGAATACTGTCAGTCACTATTATCTTTTTTCACTACCTTTGTTCATTATGAAAACACATTCAGCATTAACTATTCTTTGTCTGTTATGCACCATCCATTGCGCAGCAGCCCCACAAAAAGCCGTAAGCGATACTCTTTTGTCAGCCCGGTTCAACCGGTATGCCCGTGAAAATCCGATAGAGAAATTATATCTGCATCAAGACCGTACCAACTATTATGCCGGAGAAACCATTTGGTTTAAAGTGTATCAAACACTCTCTTCCGCAGCAACCGAAGCCAGCAGGATTGTATACATAGATCTGTCAAATAGTAAAGGAGATATTGTAAAACAAGTCAAGTATCCTTTGGCAGACGGAGCAGCCTCCGGTAGCCTTTCGATCCCGGAACATCTACACGCCGGCCATTATCAACTTCGTGCCTATACCCGATGGATGCAGAATTTTGATCCGGAGTTTTTCTTCCATCGTGAACTAACGATTTATGGAGATTCAGAAAAAGGCAACATTCCCCAGCAGACAACAAAATTTAAACTGAGATTCTTCCCGGAAGGAGGAAATCTAATCAATGGACTCACCTCCCGAATAGCATTCGAAGTAGTGGATGCCAACACCGGAAAAGGGGTTCAAACAGAAGGGGTCATACTGAATGCCCATGGAGACAGTATCCGTAAATTTGCTACCAGTCACTTGGGCAAAGGAAGTTTCTTTTTCATCCCACAGAAAAAAGAAAAATACATTGCCCGTCTGGCAGGAGATAACACAGACTTTAAAATACCTTCGATAAGCGAGCAGGGGTTTGTGATCACTGTTAAACACCTGAAAGAAGCGTTACGTATCTTATTGACTCAAAATATTGGCCCTTCAACCAAAAACTCGGTTTATTCACTTATCCTCCATCAAGAAGGACGGTTGATTGCCATACTACCCGTCGATGGTTCGCAACCGCGTACACTTTTCGATTTGCCTTTAGACAAACTTCCTACGGGCGTCTTCACACTAACCCTGATCGATGAAGACTATCATGCCTATTGTGAAAGGCTGGTATTTACTCACTTTCCCGAAACACTCAACCTAAAACTTTCATCTACTATTTCGGTACAAGAAGGACATCGAAAAATGTCGGTGAATATCCGTAGTACTGATAAGAAAGGAATTTCCCAACCGGGTTCTTTCTCGCTGGCAGTTGCACAAACTTTTTTAGAGCAACCAACGATCCGTGACAACTTCAGTACCTACTTATTTCTTAGTAGCAACCTGAAAGGGCAAACGGAACAACCATTAAGCTACTGGAATCCGGAAGATACTGAAAGCCTGTCTAAAATAGAACTGCTATTGCTAACACAAGGATGGCGACGCTACTCACTTGAAGTTTTCAACCAGCCCGACAATCTCCCCCGATATCCTATGGAACAATCTCTCATCCTATCAGGAAAAGTGGAAAATATAAATAAACAGAAGGCTAAATCTGTTGAACTTCAGGCTATCCTACGTCAAGATTCACTCAAACAATTTATTACCTGTCCGTTGGATGGACAAAAACGTTTCAGCCTATCGGGAATCTCTTTTGAAGGAACAAAGGAAGTCATGCTCTCAGCCACCGACAAGAATGGGAAAACCTATCCGATCAAACTTGATGATTCGATTCCGGTTCCATCGGTGAAATATATGCCTTCTCCTTTTGCACCTGATAGTTCTTTTCATGTACAATGGGATATTACCAAGTCCTACATCCCCCAAAAGGAGATTGACAAACAGCTATTCGAATTAGGAGAAGTGAAAGTAACCGCACGAAAAAAAGATCCGATTGAAAAGCGGCGTCCTTATAGTGAAGGATTCGTGAAAACAAGTACTCAAGTGAAAGCAAGCAACAGTTTTGGAGATGTCCGTCAATTACTGAGAACAGTGCCCGGCATCACCATGGTTCCTAATCCGGATAAAACAAAGAGTAACTTACAGTATGCCCACATCAACGGACTTCCCGGAGGAACAGTAGCTGCCTTGGTACTGGATGGGTATATTGCCAAAGATCCTGAAGTTGTATATAGCATGGAGGCATCCAGAATCGAACGGGTAGAAGTCCTGCAACAGACGTCCACTCAGTTTGGAGGATTTAGCAGTTATGGAGGCACTATCGTATTATATAGCCGTCCGATACAAGGAGAAGTTATAGCAACGAATAATAAAATCTGCCAGTGGATAGGTTATAACCAGACAAAAGAATTTTATACTCCTACTCTTTCCGATCATTCATTCTTCGAACATTCGGAACAAAGAAATACACTGTACTGGAATCCTACAGTAAAAACCGACAAGGAAGGTAGAGCACAAGTATCCTTCTTTCTAAACGATCAGGAGAACGGAGAATACGTGATTCATTGTGAAGGCTACTCGGAAGAGGGATTGATTGGTACGGACTTCCGGGTTACAGAGGTGCCGGAACACCCTTGACAGCCACTTCATGCTTAAACCGACACCAACTTAAGTAGAACAGGTAATACAACATCTCTTGGAAAGAAAAAAGGGTTGTATCCAAGCAAAACAAGCTTTTGATACAACCCTTGATAATAAACCCTAATTATATACCGGTTCTTATTACTTCTGCATTTTATCCATTAATACCTTCATCCAATAACCACCGATCACGGAACGTGCCTTGAAACCGACAAACTTACCGCTATCGGTATGATGCCAGTCGCTCAGCGGAACACGTGATACGGTTTCATTAGCATACTTATATACCGGAGAAATAAATTTCTCGAAAGTAGCCTTATCAGAAGACATGGCAGCAGTCCACATAATCCAGTCGGATTTAGTATATTCCTTGCGGGAATCCAACGGAAGTCCATAAGGGTTTTGCAGTTTGGTCTGATAATAAGAAATTTCTTTCTCAATCACATTATTGGGGAAAAGGTTCAGATTCCACATCTTGTCCCAAACCATATTGTACTTCTGGCTCCAGGTATTCTCACGGTCGAATGCCAGACGATAATGATCACCCTCACGAGCCATTTGTTCCCATTTGGTAGCCATTGCTTTGGCTTTGGCAGCATATCGGTCGGCTACATCATCCATACCGAGCATACGGGCCATTTCACTGTAAGCAGCTACACCCATGATCGCTTTTACCGAAAGGTTGGCGTTATGTGCCCAGTGTCCGGCAAAGTCATCAGTACAGAGTTGGTTCTCGGGATCTTGTCCGTATTCCGCCAGATAATCAGTCCAAATGGTCAGTAAATCCCAATACTTCTTAGCATAGTCGGCGTTACCTTCTACCTTGGCAATAGCAGCAGCCAGGACTACCATATTTCCGCCTTCTTCAATCGGCATGTCACCACCGTATACCTGTCCGTTAGCAATAGGATAAGTTCCCAGGTCGTGAGCCGGGAAAGGCTTGTTCCAACGTCCGCTGGCACTATATTCAAAGATACTGGTCATCATGCCTTTCTGCAATTCGGGGTTATAAGCCAGGAAGAGCGGAGCAGACGGATAAGTCAGGTCGACAGTATTGATACAACCGTTACTATTGTTCTCTTTAGAGAAGAAGAGCAAGTTACCATCCGCATCCTTGAACAGCTTATGGGCGGCAATCACCTGACGGTAAGCCAATGCACACAGTTCAGAGTATTCTTTGCCACCTGCTTTTTCTGCATCGTTCAGAATCATTTCGTCGTAAGCACGGCAACGTTCCATGACAGACGCATAGTTTGCTTTGGCACGCTCAAAGGCATCGAAGATGCTTACCTTACCATCATGCTTCCAGTAGGCCATACGAGGTTGATAGAAGTATTCGATAGCATAAATATCATCGTAACCCAACATCAGGAAGCCGGATTTGCCATCGGTACCTACTTCACCCAGATCGTCAGTATAGGCCATAGCCGGCATCTGGTCGGCACGACGGGTCACGCACTCGGCTTGTGTAGGCAACAAAGAACCCTTGGTAGCAAACTCGTTCTTCATACCATAATAGTTACCCAGGCTGACAGCTGTATTGGCACCTATATTTCCTGCCAGATAAGCATATCCCCAATCAATACAGATACCGTCTCCTTTTCGTGCGAGGATAGGCTGGTCGATAGTCCCTGCCTGTACATAATTGATACCGTTACGGCGGATCACTTTCGAACGGGTAGGTTGCGTCAGTTCATTGATGGCAAGCTGCGGAGTGGTCTCCACATACATCTGCACATCATGTTGCTTTTTGTCCAGCGAACGAACGCGATAAGAAATATAATTAACGGGAGTAGACAACAAATCGAGGTCGTCCATCATCAAAGGTGCGGTAAACACCAGGTCCAGTTCCACCGGACCGCAAGTAAACGTGTAGTAAGTTTGTGTGGGGAGTACGCTTACCGATTTCTGGACGGCTGCCGTCTCAAAACCTGTCGTCTGTTTGTTCAGGCGATAAAGGCCGAAATCTACATAAGCACCTCCTGTTGTGTTGTGACAGTGTGCGGCAAGTACGTTTTTTCCTTTTTGCAGCTTCTTCTTTGCTGCATCCGATAGTTCGAGTAATACGTCGTTGTTCCATGAATAGTCTGTAGCAACCAGCTTTTCACCATTCAGGTAGAGTTCGAATACATCGTCGTGCGAATATTTCAGATAGATGGTTTCTCCGTTCATATCATCGTTAATCTGGAAATCGCGGCGAACCCAGATGTCCGGAGTAGTCCAGCGAGTATGGACACGAGGCATATCGGGAGTACCGAAAGCACCTTGTCCCTCTTTCCATCCGGCAGCATTGAACGAAAGGGCGTTCCATCCCGCAGCCGGCTCTTCGAAAGTATAACTCCCCTGCCAGGTATCGGTATCGGTCATGGGTACAAGGGTTTCAAGATTCAATTTATCTTTCCCCATAAAGCGGTAAGTCTTCCCGTCTACACGGATAGCACCCAACAAAGGATGTTCCGTTCCGGTCCAGTGCATAGTGCTGCTTTCGTTCAGCGCATCTGTGGGCGACCAGATGGACAGATAGGGGTCGGAAGTGATGAGAGGCACCGCCGGCGCACGCAAAGCAACATTTCTACTTGCCTTATACAGGTCGGCTGCCTGCGCATTGCACAGCATACCGACTGCTAAAGCCATTGTGAATAGTTTTTTCATTATTTTATTTATTAGTATGTTTCAATCTAAATAGTATCCTTCAACAATCTTTACCTTAATCAAAAACCTGTGTACCTATCGACACCCTACTCTAATCACTTATTTAAAGAATTGCATATCTTTGTATTGATAGCTTTCACCTGAGCTTCATTCACCTTAATCACTTTACGGTCGTATGTCATCAGTCCGTTCACCTCCATTTCTACATCCGTAGTCTGTGTATAGACAGCAGCTGAGAAACCTCTTGAAATCAACCGATACAGTTCATTGCCGTATTCAATGTATTGTTTGGTTACTTCTTCGGGTGAATTGAACTTCACGTATCCCCAGTTGTGGTTCGGTTCCCAAAGATGTTCATTCAGTGCCAGGCCGATGCCGCCATATTCACCCAACACGGTAGCACGTCCGGCATCGTAGAAGTCAAGTGACGGATTGGGATAATGATGCAAGTCAAGAATATCACCGCAAGGGAAGTGATTGCCGCCACTTGCCGGGTTCACCAGGCGTGAAGGATCATACTTCTTTGTCCATGTCGCGATATCTTCAGTCTTGAACTGTCCCCAACGCTCGTTAAACGGAACCCATACACCGATACAAGGATAGTTGTACAGATAATCCATGATTTCCTTCCACTCTTTGCGATAGATATGTTCCGACTCCTCGCTACGATTCAGTTCATTGCCGGTGAAGTAGTTGTACATCTGCCACTCCGGTTCACGGTCGCCATTCGGCATATCCTGCCATACGATGATACCCAGTTTATCACAGTGTGTATACCAACGTGCCGGTTCCACCTTCACGTGTTTACGGATCATGTTAAATCCGAAGTCTTTGGTTTTCTGAATATCATAAACCAACGCTTCGTCTGTCGGAGCTGTATACAGTCCGTCGGGCCACCATCCTTGATCGAGAGGACCGAACTGGAACACATCTTCATTGTTCAGCTGCAAACGTACAATTCCGTCCTTGTCACGGCGGGTAGAGTATTTGCGCATAGCTGTATAGCTATCTACTTTATCGGTCACTTTACCATTGCTCAACAGAGCAATCTGCATAGAATAAAGAGTCGGAGAAGCAGGACTCCACAGTTTGGCATCAGCAGGCATCTGAATGTCAATAGTCTGGCCGTTCAATCCTTTTCCGGTAGCAACCAGCTGTTTACCATCGAAAACCTTTACTTCGACAACTTCCGAAGGACAGCTGGTACTGGTAGTAACGTCCACTGTGAGTTTCTTACGGTCGATGTCCGAAGTCGTACGAACATTAGTAATATGACGTTCGGCCACAGGCTCCATCCAGACAGTTTGCCAGATACCGGTAACAGCCGTATACCAGATGCCTTCCGGACGGTTTACCTGTTTGCCACGAGGCTGAGGTCCGCGATCTGTCGGGTCCCATACCTTCACAACAAGTTTATTGTCTCCTTTAGTAGCCAAAGCAGCCGTAATATCGAGTGAAAAAGGAGTAAATCCTCCGGTGTGTTGTCCCACCTTAATGTCATTGACCCAAATATCAGCTTTCCAGTCTACAGCACCGAAGTTCAGCATCACTTTTTTACCTTTCCAGGAAGCGGGTACTGTGAAAGTACGCTGATACCAAAGTTCTTTGTCGGGGCCGACTTTCTTACCAACACCCGAAAGGCTGGACTCTATGGCAAAAGGAACCAGAATCTGACCTTCGTAAGCTGAAGGAGCAGCTCCTTTCTCGGTGATGGCATAATTCCACAAACCATTCAGGTTCTTCCACTCTCCCCGTTCCATCACCGGACGTGGATACTCGGGCAATACATTTTCAGGATTCACCTGCTCAGCCCACTTTGTCTTGATTTTGTCTCCTGCCGGTTTCCATTGTGCAAAAGCGGAAGTAGCTATCGACGCTGTCAGAACTGCAATTAAAATGCTCTTTTTCATTGTCTTCAAATTATGTTTAACCTATTAATGATGCAATACGATCCCCGGGACAGGTAGGCGGCTACCTGTCAGACTAAGGAAAAAATGTTCTAAATGACTATTTTATTTCAAAAGAGTACCCGAAGGTTTCGGCAAGGCAACCCCTGCACGAACCGGAATCCCTAAATCGGGCATTCCATGGGCATCCCATCCTATTTTTTGTATTCGCGGATTACGGGTTTCAGGACTCCCGGTGTCTCCATTGGTCACCT
>ENA-UEPD01001481-UEPD01001481.1-human-gut-metagenome-genome-assembly--contig:-NODE-1481-length-12671-cov-6.846673_pt1 | contig 12671 bp, 9 predicted proteins | sample MGYA00242895_ERZ507906 | MGnify/ENA primary metagenome ERZ507906 (study PRJEB26167, sample SAMN06115416) | human gut metagenome | host: Homo sapiens | place: China:Guizhou | collected 2015-03-03... | reverse complement strand
TGGTGGCTCACGGCATCAGCGAAAAGCGTCTGCCGTGGAAGATCGGTGTGACGAAGCCTACGGACGACTCCATCAACAAATCACGGACTTTCAGACCATCTATGTGTTCCATCTCTATGTCTAGTATCAATATATCAGGTTTCTCACAATCCATAACCTGAATTCCTGACTCATACTGGATAATTTTAACTTCTATATCATTTTTTAAAGCTATATTTCTTATACTTTCCGATATTTTTATTCTACATGCTTCTTCATCATCACATATTCCAATTCTGTACATCATCCTGTATTCCTTTTCTAAACTTACTCTATAATAAATAATATACAATCTATAATTCATTTGCAATCAAATCTGCATAAATGACATAAATTCGCACATAAATGATATTTCACGCATACTTTTTATCCATAATTAAGCATAATTCCTACATCGGCCATTAAATTCTCAAAACACAACCTAAATTAATCTTGTAAATTCAAAATTTATAATTTATAATCTTCATAGCTTAATTGTTTTGATAAGGGGATTATTTTTATGAATATTGCTATTTGTGATGATGAACAACAAGATATTGATATACTTTACAATTACTGCAAATCATGCAAATTACCATACAATATTTCTACTTTCTTGTCTGCCTCTGCCCTGCTTGAGGCTTTTAAATCCCAATTTTATGATTTAATTTTTCTTGATATAGAAATGAATAAGCCAAATGGTTTTGAAGTTGGCTCTATTTTAGCATGATATTCTCCTCGTCCCGTAATAGTTTTTACGACAAACGCACTGCAGTATGCAGTCCGAGGATATGGAATTGCTTTTCGATTTCTATGCAAACCGATAACGATTACAATGTTACAAAGTGTTGTCAGGGAGGCTCTTGACGAGATTCTTCCGCAAAAGGCAGCGGTAACATGTGGTTCAACTCAGAAAATGATTTATATAAACGATGTCATATATTTTGAGAGCCTGAACCGGCACATTATTTTTCATTTTGCAAATACATCCACATTGGAGATAAAGGATTCAATGGAAAATATGATTTCAGTTTTTTCATATCCTTCATTTGTACAGATTCACAGAAGCTATTGCATCAATTTGAATTATGTGGACAGCTTTACACCACTTGCTGTCACTATGACTGACGGCTGCAAAATTCCACTTTCGCGGAAAAAACAGACCATTTTCCAAGAGCGCTTTAACAATTTGATACGAGGTACCATCAAATGAATTTTCCAATTGAAGTATATACCATTATTATAGAATGCCTGCTTATTTTCTACTTCTTTCATAAAGAGGTTAGACCTGTATACCCTTCCCGCAGATATATTATCCTATTTTGCATATCACTCTTTGCGGTCATAATGCTATCAACCCTATATACACCTATGTTTATACGGCTTGTCATTATCAGCTTATTTTTGTTTTTATGCTATACTTTCTGCTTCAAATGCAAAATATTCCAAATCACCTATACTATTATATTATTTTTTGTCACGTCGATGTTTTCCGATGTTATTGGTGCGTTTGTACTTTCCAGACTTGGAATTTCAATAAATGAACTTTTAGGAATAAGTGAAGGACGGCTTATCTACAATACCACAAGCAAGATTATTCATCTGTTTTTGCTGGTCATAATTATTTTATTTACCAATGCCCGATTTGATTCAAAGGCTCTACTGCATGCCATACCACTCATGCTCTGCAATCTGTCAAGCATATTTATTCTGTTTGCCCAGTACACTACCTTTATTGACAATGGTAAATACTCCACCTTTGTGATGACCACCATATGTATGCTTGTTATCAATATAGTGGTTTGTGGATATACGGAAATAGTAAAGAAATCTTATGAATTACAGAAAAATCAGCTCTGTATGCAGGAGCAGCTTGCCAAACAGGAGCTTTACTATCAGGATATCATTGCTCGTCAGGACGAATCCCGCGCACTTTGGCATGATATAAAAAAATACATGCTGGCAATGGAAAATCTGGTTTCTACGAAAACACGACCTGAAGCCGAAAGCCAGCTCTCTGCCTTAAAGAAAAAGTTTTCAAGCCTTGACCAAATGATTGATACCGGTAATTCCATTATTGACGGCATCCTAAACTATGGCTCTAATAAAGCAGGCAGTCTGGGAATCTCCATAAACTTTAATCTATGGCTGGACACTGACCTTAACATTTCGCCTGTTGACCTATACATAATCATTGGAAACACTATGGATAACGCAATAGAAGCCTGCGATGCTTTTCCGGCAGGTCACAAACCATCCATCTCATGTACGCTGCGCCAGAAAAATCATGTGCTGCTTTATGAAATATCCAATCCTATTCCACAGATTTCGGTTAAAAAAGCCGGAGATATCCACGGATATGGGCTTGAAAATGTCAAAGAATGTGTAAATAGAAATAGTGGTTTTATCTCTGTTAAAAACGAAAATGATATATTTTGTGTCTCTATAACACTAAACGTTTAATATGTCTTTAAATCCGCGATATCACAAGCCTTCCATCCTGCACATCAACCCTGACCTTATTAGACTCTATCCCCGCTGCCTCAAGCATCTCATCAGTGAGTTTTATCCTGTGCGCCTTGTCCAATACCGTATATTCCATTGCAGGGTGTTTCTTCAATTTCTCCGTACTTACCTTTCCGTCAGATATAAGCACTGTGCGGTCTACACGGCCTGCAAGTGCCATATCGTGTGTCACTATGATGATGGTTATACCAAGCTCTTTGTTCAGCTTATGAAACAGCTCATAGATTGTATCAGCAGTCCTTGTATCCACGGCTCCGGTGGGCTCATCCGCAAGCAGTATGTCCGGCTTATTTGCCAGTGCCACCGCTATCGCTGCTCGCTGCTGCTCTCCTCCCGATAGCTGAGCCGGAAGCTTATCCTTATGCTCCTGTAATCCCACTGCATTTAACAGTTTAAGGGCATAGCTTTTATTATCATCCTTGCGTTTTTTTATAATTTCTCCGTGTTTTAAATTATCGGTATTACCTGAATTTTCAAACATCATCACGGCTTCGACATTCTGCAGCACAGTCAGGTATGGGAACAGATTTTTGGCACTTTTCTGCCACACAAAGCCCACCTTGTCCCTGCGGTATCTCACCATTTCAGCTTCTGAATATGTGGAAATGTCTTTTCCGTCAATAGTGAGCACTCCCGCCGTTGGAGTTTCCAGTCCTCCTATCATATTTAAAAGGGTGGATTTTCCGCTGCCGGATTTTCCTATTACCGCAAGCATCTCCCCTGTTTCCACCGTCAGGTCAAGCCCCTCCAGTGCCATCACCTTTTTATCGTCTGTCTCATATATTTTTACCAGTCCATCGCAGTTTATCATCTACTTTTCCCCCTTTTAATTTAAATTACTATGCCGTCACTAAGCTCAAACACTTCATCTCCCAGCTCCATCAGGTTCGGATCATGCGTGGTCATAACTATTGTGATGTCCTCATCGTCTATCAACTCACGGAACAATCGCATGACTTCAAATCCAGCAGCGGTATCAAGTGCTCCTGTCGGCTCATCCGCAAAGACCACCTTCGGGCGATGAACCACAGCGCGCGCTATCGCAACTCTCTGCTGCTCACCTCCTGATAACTGATCCGGCATATGATCCATGCGCTTTGAGAGTCCGACACGCTCCATCAGCTCTGATACTCTGTCATGCATATTCTCATTTATCACATCGTTTTTTGCATCTCCAATGTCATTATCCATATCAGTCAAATTCTTCCGTATCTGACGTTTATTTTTCGCAAGTCTAAGGGCAAATTCCACATTCTCATATGCCGTCATCGTGGGAATTAGTGCTATAGACTGGAATACAAATCCCATCTCATACCGCCTTAGTATTTCCCGGTCTTTCTCGGTCATCTGCTCGAGGTTTTTATTCAGAAACTGCACACTTCCCTCTGTCGGCATATCAAGCGCACTAAGGATATTAAGAAGTGTGGTCTTTCCGGAGCCGGAACGCCCTTTTAAGATGGCAAGTGTTCCTTTTTTTATCTCCATGGATACTCCGTCAAGTGCGTGGACTGTTGTACCATCTCCCGCCTTGAAATATCTTTTTATATTTTGAGCAATTATCGCATTTTCCATATGTCACGACCTCATTTTTTACATGCTAACTATCTTCTCCAAGCCTTAGTGCCTGTGCTATCTTCATACTCTTAAGCAATCTGCTGATAACCACATAGCATACGGCTACAGCCACGAAAAGTACTCCTGCAAGCTCCAGCATATCAGATTGATAAATATATACATTTACTCCGATATTGTGTTTCTGCGGCAGATATATGATCGATATGAGCCTTACAAACATCGCTGTTGCAGTTATACCTATGCCTGCTCCCGCAAGAAGCGGCAGAAATGATAAAAATATCTGCTCGTTTAAAAGCATTGCTTTTACCTCTCTCATTCTCATTCCCATTGCGCGGTATATACCAAACTGCAGCTCCCTCTGTTTTAGTGTCATAACCCAATACAGCAAAAATCCTACTGAGCACACTATCAGTGAAAGTATAAAACTTAATGTAAACATACCGTTTGTGATCTGCACTGTTGCTGAGTTTTTATTCTCGTCTATAAGCTGCTGCGCGGATGTTATATTCCTGTATATTTCACTCTGTACTTTTTCACTTTTAGTGTCTGTTAAATTGTCTGCTGTACTGTCTGAATTTTCACTGTTCTCACCGCCCAAATATCCCACAATATCATCCACCGTTTTTCCCTTTGACAGGTTCATCCACACACTGTACGGTGTCATGCCGAACTTTTCCACAACCGTAGCATAATTTGCAACGATCAGGTATTTCTCCTGCTCGGTCACATTTCCTTCTGCATCTGTCTCATAGGTGTAACGCTCGTAGCCCGGAAACCCTTTTACTATGGCACATACCTTTACATTCTCGGATGCGTAGATCTGATCTTCATCGACAGCCTCCGGTACATACCTTGAGTAATTTAAGCTGTCACCAACTTTAAGTCCCAGATCTTTTGCCAGATTTGACGAAATGATGACTCCGTCCGGCTCTTTTGCCAACTCATTCAGGTAATTGAACCAGTGCGCGTCATTAATATCATCATTTTGGTCACTCTGCAATTTCGCAGTCTCACCGAATTCTTTTGTGTTTATCGCCATAAGATATGCATCCGAAACCGAACCACTGCCTGCGGAAATGTCTACCCGCTCGTCCTCAAGCACACGCGTGACCACGTCACAGATGCCCTCATTTTTGAGCGACTCGTATTTACCGAAATCAGGCTCGTCATACATCCAGCTTACAGAGCCATCTTTATTCTTCTGTATCCTGAGTCTGAAATCTTCGTTGTATATCGCATCACAACCCACATTGTAGACGATCCGTTTTTCCATATTGCTGTTCATGGTGCGCGCCATATTCGCGTCAAAAATACCGCCAGCCACTGTCATGATAAGAAATACTGCCAGAAATCCCTGATTGTATCTGGTTCGTTTCAGCTGTAAAAATGATGCATACATTGCCGGAGAAAAATGCTTTTTAAAGAGCCTGTCCACAAGCAGAATAATAAGTCCGGTAAGTCTTACGCACAAAAGTGCCGCTGCAAATATAAAAAGCGAATTGTCCAGTATCATGACAGGATCTATGCTCCTGTTCTCAAGAACAGATATCGCAAGCGTACTCTTCTGCTTGTTGTAATTGTAAAGCAGATATGCTGACAGAGCCAAAAGTATAACGTCTATAAAGCATTTCTCCCAAAGAGGCTTTTTCTTTGATATTCGTCCCCTACTGCTGCGCTCTGATATGGCATCCTTTGATTTTTTCCACACCGGAACTGTGATAAACAGCACCATGATAACTGCCGCTGCCACCGCATAGACAAGCATCTGCCATACAAATTTGTAAGTGTCTATATCCTTTGCCGTAAATCTTAAAAATCCGTCTGTAGATGCGGCAGCCCGGCACATTATATATCCGAGTACTATTCCAAGTACACAGCCCGCAAACGCTATTATTCCCGACTGCTGCAGGTACAAAATAAATACCTGTAATTTTGTCGCACCGCGGCTTCTTAAAACAAGTATGTCATTTTCCTCGAGCGAAAGTATCTGTGCAGATATCATTCTTATAAATAAAATCAAAAGCACAAGACACGGCAGCTCCAACGCCCAAAGCATCAGCTTTATCGTCTTCTGCTGTGTAAAAAAGCTCTCCAGCGTATCACGGATGTTGTCATTGTAGAGCTTGTCAGCATCCTTAAACTGCTCCATATAACCGTCATAAAGTGAGGCATTTTCCGTGTTGATCTGCCTGTAATCCAGCATGAGAAAATCACTGTAGCTGATATTGTCCTCGCTGTAATACTGCATCATTTCGTCAAAAACATCCTGCGAAACAAATATCACATCGCCCATATCCGAAAGCGTCTTGGCCCAATATGGATCGTTTATATCTTTTTCACGGCAGATCTGTGATATGACGAAAGAAATTTCCTTTTTCCCACTGCCATCAGGTACATGTAAATAGATTTTTTCACCTGCTACAAGTCCGTAGTGATCCATTGTCTTTTCGCTTATACTGCATTCGAATGTGGCTGTGTCAGTCTGAGATTTTACAACATCCGCGTACTCCGAAAGTCCCGGCAGATATCCTATTGTAAAATAATTGTTAGGTCCTCCAAACTCTGTATCTGCGCGTCCTCCTGAGAGTGTGATAAGCTGCTGTGAAGAAACCTTGTTTATATCCACATATTCAGTCCACTTCTTTTCGTATCCTGACAGCTTATCAAGCACTGACTGCGAATCAGGATAATCTGCCACCGCATATGTTCCCTCGCGGCTCATCCGTGCTGGAAACTCATTCTGCTGTGTGGCATGATCCGTAAAAAGTCTGTCGAGTATCTGATTTCCCGCACCCTTTTCAAACATAGGGTGGCACACAAAAAGTGCTATAAACAAAGCCACTCCCATAAGCAGACACAGATTTAACCATTTTCTGTTTTTTAATTTATTAATTACGAAGCCAAACATATTTCATCGCCCTCATCAATACCGTAAAGCACAAGTGTATTGCTGCCTGATGTATAATCGCCCAATATTACCGGCTGCTTTACCACGCTGTCCCCATCAATTTTCCACACATAGTATGATATATCATCTTTGTCCATAGGATTGACCTGCTTGTGTATGATCGAAGTCGGCACCACTACCACCTTTTTAAAAGAAACATAAGAAAACTTTACAGCAGATGCCCTGGTCAGATCATCCGGTATTCCATTGTCAAGTTTTATATAAAATGCTGCATTTCCATATCCCGAATCTGTGTTTCCGGTAATATGCACACCTTTATCATCCTGATTTATATATCCCTTTTGAGCTTCCCTGCCGTAACCGGCAAAACCGATACAGCTTCCGTAGATCGTTGTACCGTCCAGCTCAAGTGATACGCGCTCTCCCACATCTGCTATATTGTCCTTATATACTTTATAGCTATTGCTATCCTTTACCTGAACCTGCAGTACGTCCGTGGAATTTCCGGTTATCTGCAGGATATCTGAGCCTTTCTCCACATTATCTCCTGCCTTGACACTCACCTTTGAAACTTTTCCGTCATTTTTGGCATATACTGAAATATTTCCTTTGCCGTCATTTCCTGCGCTTATGCTGTCATATGCTGACTGTAGCCGGGAAAGCTGATAGGTGTGGTCTGCATTGGCAAGTTTTTTCTGCAGATCAAGCAGCTGTAAGTTCAATTTCAACTGCTGCTCTTCATATGCTGTATCCGGCTTTTCATCCTCCTGGTTATTTTCTTCTGCGCTGCTACCACCTTCAGATAAATCTTTTACCTGTTTATCGTAATCTGCGATCTTGTGCGCATAGGATTTATTCTCTGAGTCGATCTCATTTTTTGCCTCTGTTATGGCAGCTTTGCCCTCTCCGGTATCCACAACGTAAAGCAGCATCCCATTTTCTACCGTATCGTCCTGCTTCACATTGACAGAAACGATCTGCCCTTCATAATCACAGGTTTCGGTTATCGTCCCTGCGTCAGATCTGCTGTAGCGCACACCGTAGTTTGCTATATCAAAGTCAGACCTTGTTACCGTATATTTGCTGTACTTTGTCGGAACCTGATCTGTAGAATTATAGTAGACTAGCTCCCCCTCTTTTAAGCCCTCTGTGACCTGTGTATAGTTTTCATCAAACTCACCTGTTGTTATGATGCGTTTCTCGCGGCCGCCCTCATCATTTTTCACATAGACATATCTGGTATCGCCATCCTTATAGATGGAATCTTTTCCCACGACAAGTGCCTGATTTGCTTTTGTCTTTTCAAAATATACCGGATACATCTGTCCTGCCGTAAGAAACGGCTTTTCCCTGCTTTCCACGCACACATCCGGATAGCGGTTGTTTATCTTCGAAAGTACCAAAACCTCTGATGTATATTGAGACTCGGTGACATCATATTTTTCGCCATCGACTATCACATATTTCTTGTCATAATCGCTGTATTTGTACTCATTTATGGCTGTATCTTTTATATCCAGCACAAGGTCATCCGTATCGGAGACAATGACTATATTCTCGTATGCCGCAGCAGACCTTCCATCTGTCAGCTTCTTAGTGTAAGTGACAAGACCGCTGTGGGCTGCCTTAAGCGTTCCATCATCAACAATCTGCTGATATAAAGCCATCTGTTCATTGATCTTTTGCACTCGGTATTCGTGAAGCTGCTTATCGTACCGCTGATTTTCCTGTTCTGTGGCAATCTGCGTATTGTAATCCTCTTCTGTGCTCTCTTTTTTCTCAATCTGTTCTGTTGAAAATTCGTCCGTATCCGCAGCCTGACTCTCCCATAATTTGATCTGCGTATCCGAGATCTGAGCGGATATCTCATATGTCTCATTCTCATGCGCCAGCGCATCATTACATTCCTGCAACTGTTTTTTTGCCTCATCCACATCACAGACTGCAAGCACATCCCCTACATTTACTGTATCTCCCAGCTCCACATATATCTGTGAAATGTTTACGTTGGCACTGTAGTAATTGCAGTAATCCCTCGGAACTGCGGTAGCCATCAGCACCTGCATGGAGCCGATCGTACCGTATTCCACAGGTCTATAGGCTTCATTTAACGCTACAGGTTCTTCAAGCTCCGGTATGCTGCTTTCTGTCATTTTTCCACAGCCGCCTGCCACAAACGATACACATATCCCCAGTACTGCCAGTTTTTTTATTGATAAAAGGTTTCTGTTCTTCACTGCAAAACCACCTCATCCCCGCTTTTAAGTCCTTCTGTGATGATCCGGTAGTCTCCCACCTGATCTGCGACACTTATCCATACCGCCTGTCTGTATCCATTCTCATCCAGTGTGTATACAAAATACCTGCCATCCTTCTCATGTACTGCGTCCTTTTGCACATACACAGCATTTTCTATAGCAGGGCGCGTCACTTCCATGGAAAATATCTGTGCATCCGATACTGCCGACATGTCCGATACCGGTTCAAAAACAAGCTTTTGATCGTCCACCTCTTTTACCTTAAGTTCAAACTCTATATCAGATGCAGTTGCCGTGTATACATCACCCACATTAAAGTCATAGCCTTCCGGTCTGTCAGCCTCGTAATTGCCGTTTCCGCTGATTTCTGTTATAAGATTGCTGCCCGGTTCAAAAACTCCCGCCAAAAGTGAATTGTCCATTGCTGTGATCGTACCATCCTCTGATGCCGTGATCTGATATCTCGACAGTTTTTCCTTAGCCTCATCAAGATAAAGCTGCGCAACCTCTGTATCCTTATCAAGCTGGGCTATATCGCTTGAATAATCCTGAGTATCATCGATTTTCATAATAGCCCTGTAGTGCTCTGCCAGAAGCTTATTCTGACTAATCTGCCCGCTGTAGTCCTCAATCTTTTTCTGTATCTCCCCGGATTTAAAAGCCACCAGTATATCACCCTTTTTCACATGATCACCCACTGCCACATTTACCTTTTCGAGCGTAAGCTCCGTGTTTGTCGCACCATAGGAAAACCTGGTATAGCCCTGCGCGCTCAGACTGATGGTAGTCTGCGGTGTGAGTGAACCGCTCTGTACCGTAACTGTCTGGTATGATATTTTCTCGTAGGAAGCTCTGTCCGTCTGTGCAAGCTCCTTTTGTGCCGCCCCACATCCTGAAAATAAAATAGAGGTAATTGCAGTGGCAAGTGTCAAACGCCCTATATATTTTTTCTTTTTATTAATCATATATTTTCCACATCTTTTCCAAATAAATATGAACCTGATCTATTATCTAAAAATGTAACTCCATGTATAAACTTTATTGCAGCCAATAACAGTATCTTATATTAGATCATCACTCCTTATGATCGTGCCGTCTATCGCATTCACATACACCGGATATCTGTCGTAGCCCTTATCCTGTTTTGACAGACACCATGCCGGAACATAAGTACATTTATCCTTGTCAGATGCATCCTTCAAACGGATATATCCGAGCTTTAGATTGTTGTAAGTGTGATTTTGTGTAAAATCATACTGATCTGAGTTTTTTGTCATGTCATCCTTGATGATCTCTTTAATAGTGTCCATTGACAAGAGTTCTACGTTTTTTGACTCATTTACAATATCAACCGGGTAAGAAACAGTAAATTCCGTCACTCCCTGATCCGTCACAATAAAGGAACTGCTGCCATATGGCATAAAATCATCATAGTTATCGAGTGTCTCCCATATATCCATATTCCGGGTGAAATCGAGTGACTTGCAAAACGCTATGCCATCCACACCCTCGCCATAATCTATGATATATCCCCACGCTGTATCCTTTATAACGCTCTCTGTATCATCAGTTTTTACAGTATCATCGCCATCCTCTATCACTCCTGCGCTCCACTCGTAGTCTGATGTTCCTATATATACCTGTGAAGCCCTGCCTAATTTATTTTGAAATTCTTCTGCCTTTTTTATAGCTTCGTCTTTTGATAATGCACACTCATTATCATATGAAGATGTAGTATCTCCACCTGTAGAGCCTCCGTTAAATCCCTCTACACCTTTCTCCTCTGCAAAGGATGGTGGTCCGTAATAGCCATACTCACTATCATCGTATAATGTCCCCTCACTTCCTGCCTTAAGAGGCTGTGCTGAAATATATTCAAGAGAGCCGTCCTCAGCAATTCCAAATCTAAGCTCACAGAAAACATTACCAATATATCCCAGATACTCATTACAATCCGTATAATCTGTAGCTTTTTCACGCGTATCCAGTGCAGACGGTTCTGCCTTTCCATACTGTTCCAGCAGATCATTTTCACTTTTCATCACCCTGCTGACGCCCTCTTCTGTGATAAGTCCCGCATCAATTTCCTGCTGATACCCGGCAATCTCATTTTTTACAACCTCCATGCTGTGATATATCTCTTCTTTCGTATAATGAGGTATGTCGTGATAATATACGGTACTATCGCCAAAATAAGCCTCTATCACACTCTTTTTGAAATCGGCACCCACCTTTATATTCTTCACCTCAACAACCGACATGCTTTTGCAGTCCGGCAGGGTAATGTCTGCTGAAATATCCACATCCACACTTTTATCCGATATCTCAACAGAAAAGCTGTCATTCCATTTCGTACTGTCGTCAAACGCACTTATATCGCTTCCTGCTTTTGTGTTTATATTTTCAGTTTCCATATTGTAATCTACTTTTTTTCCTGAGCAGCCTGTGAGTGAGATGATTACTATCGCTTCAACGATCGTCATAGCCGCTGCGAGTATTCTTGTGTGTTTTCTCATATGCCAATCCTCCCTGATATGTCACATTTTTTCTACAACATAATTATTCCTGTGAAAGTACGGTCCGATGTAAACATTCTGTATCTTAACTCAGATCGTCCGGATGTATCACACTTCCGTCAATCGCGTTGATAAATACAGGGCATGCATTTGTAGTGTCTTTCTGCAGCAATTCCAGACTCCATGCCGGAATATAACTGTATTTTTGCATATCAGTCCGGTTGTTTACCCTTATGTATGCAAGTTTTAGAGTGTAATATTTTACATTTGTATCCAGTACATATTCCTCAGCATTGTTTTTAAGCTCATCCCGGGCAATATCAAATATATTTTCTAAAGGAAGCATTTCTACATTTTCCTGTTTTCTTACTATACTTACCGGGCAGTCTATATAAAAAGTACATATACCATATTTATCAACATAAAAATTGTAGAATTCATTATCAAAAGTATCCTCTATACTATCACCATATTTCATATTGTATCCGCTGTAATCCATCGGATTTAAAGCATCATCAAATAATATTTTGCCAACTCCGATATTGTAGTAAAATCTATAACCATTTACACACTCATGTATATCATCTTCCTGATACACATGATCGGCTCTTTCGTTATATCCACTCCATTTCAGCTGCGAGCTCTCAATCTGCGGGATGGATGAAAAACCTGTCTCTTTCAAAAAGCTGTCTATCATATTCCCCGCTTCTTCTATTGTGATACCCGATTCATTTTCCTCCTGCTCAATTTTCTCTCCCGATGTATCCTGTGAATCCGTGATATCATATACCGTATCATATTCCATGAGTGAATCCGGTCCAAAGTATTGCTGCACATATCCATCGTTAAATATATTGCTCCACTCGTATT
>ENA-UEPD01001470-UEPD01001470.1-human-gut-metagenome-genome-assembly--contig:-NODE-1470-length-12789-cov-3.407725_pt1 | contig 12789 bp, 14 predicted proteins | sample MGYA00242895_ERZ507906 | MGnify/ENA primary metagenome ERZ507906 (study PRJEB26167, sample SAMN06115416) | human gut metagenome | host: Homo sapiens | place: China:Guizhou | collected 2015-03-03... | reverse complement strand
TGACGTACAGCTCGACGATCTTGCTCATGCCGTGGTGTCCTCCTCTCCGTCGCCATAGACCACGTCGGCCAGCTCCATGATGCAGCCCTTCAGCAGCTCGATGGTGTCAGCCTGCTCGGCGGTGGTTTTGTCCTTCTCGGCCTCTGCGGCCTGTTTGTCGTTCAGCTCTTTGATGCTGTCAGCTCTGTGCTTAATCATGCAAAGTTACCTCCGATCGACTGAATGTAGCAGGTCTCCGTAGCAGAGCCGCGGAGCAGCTTGGCCTTGACCTTGACGCCCCACGCTGCGGCCGTCTTGGTCTTGTTTGTGAAGTAGTGCTTCTGGCCGGTTCTGACCTTCTGCGTGACGTCCTCCCACGTCGGGCTCGCGTCGTTGCCGTTGTTGCACATCCAGACCTGAAGCGTGCAGCCGGCAGGGAAACTGCCCTGAATGTTAACGAGGGCCTTCGTCGGCACGGCATCGGCCTCCATAGCGAGGGTCTGCTCGAACTCGACGGACGTGACGGCCTTGGTGAAGGTCAGCGTGCGGGTGACGCTGGCGTCCTTGGCGTCGGTCGCCACAATCTTCAGGGTGTGGCTGCCGTTCACGACCTTCAGCCACGCCTCGGAGCCGATCGTCAGCGTGTTGGTCTGGCCGAGGGTCACGGTGTAGCTGCGCAGCGTCACACCGTCCAGCATCTCCACGACGTCGACCTGATGGCCGTCGGCGTCGGTGACGGTGTACTCGTAGGACGGGGCCGCCGTGCTGAAGCTGCCGAGGGCGCTGTCTGTGCCGCTGATGACGGGCGGCCGGTTATTGGTGACGGTGCGGGTGGCGCTGGTGGTGTACGCACTCTCCGCGCCGGCGGCGTCGTATGCCTTGACGCGGTACTGCACGCTCGTCCATCCGTAGGTGATGGCGTCGGTGTAGCTGCGCGAGGATCCCTTGTAGATCTGCGCCCATGTGCCGCTCCCGACTTTGCGCTCCAGAACGTAGCCGGAGAGGTTGCCGTCGGGGTCGGTGGAGGCCGCCCACGAGATGCTCAGGTTCTCGCCGCCGAGCACTTCGCCCGGGACAGTGATGGACGACGGCGCTGTGGGCGCCTGATTGTAGATCACTGTATAGCATCCATCCGAGTCGACGGAGTCGGAGATCAGGAGATCAGAGGACAGATTACAAGCGGGGCGCAGGCCGCGGGCAACGTTTGGAACGACTCGTTCAACAAGGCCAAGAAGACGCTGGAGTGGCAGGTCTATTATGACCACCGGATCACGCTCTACTGCGGGGCCGCCTTCGACGAAAAGAAGGACGACGCCCTGCCGGAAGGCTTCACGGCCCCGAAGCACGAGAAACGAGCCGGAAAGATCGAGTGGGAGCATGTGGTCCCGGCTGAAAACTTCGGGCGGGCTTTCCCGGAGTGGCGCGATGGGGACGCGCAGTGCGTGGATAAAAGGGGAAAGGCGTTCAGGGGCCGTAAGTGCGCGGAAAGGGTGAACCGGGAATACCGCCTCATGCAAAGCGACATGTACAACCTCTATCCGGCCATCGGCGCGGTCAACGCCCTGCGCCAGAACTACAACTTCCAGATGCTGCCCGGCGAGGAGCCGGACTTCGGAAGCTGCGGGATGAAGATCGCCGACCGCAGGGCCGAGCCGCCTATCAGAGCGAGGGGACAGATTGCCCGGACCTACAAGTATATGGCCGACGCCTATGCCCCGCGCTACCGCATGAGCCGCCAGCAGGCGCAACTCATGGACGCATGGGACAGAATGTATCCGGTGGATGCGTGGGAGTGCACGCGGGCCAAGCGCATCGAGAACCTGCAAGGCAACGAAAACCCGTTTGTGAAAAGGCCGTGCCGCGAAGCTAGGTTGTGGTAGGCGAAAGCGCCGCCCTTTTTTGACGGACGGAGCTTCGCTAGGGAAGTATGTTTCAATAATGGTAACGGCATTGGAGTACGATCAGGGCTTCACTTCGTTCGTCCACTTTGTAGACGAGGCGATCTTCCTGATTGATGCGGCGCGACCAGCATCCGGCAAGATCGAACCGGAGCGGTTCCGGCTTCCCCATCCCTTCAAAGGGGTTTCGCATGGCATCACGCAGCAATTCATTGATTCGTTTGACCGTGCGCTTGTCCGTATGTTGCCAATAGAGGTAATCCTCCCACGCCTGCGGCGTCCACGTAAGCAGCATGATCAATCCTCCAGTTCATGCGGAATGGCCTTGCCTGTATCTGCGGCCTGTATCGCTTCTCTGAGGCGTACGGCATTGGCGGGTGAACGGAGCAGGTATGCCGTCTCCATGATGGAATTGTAGTCCTCAAGAGACATCATGACCACAGAGGGTGATTTTTGCCGGGTAATAATGACAGGTTCATGATGATCGCAGACACGGTTCATCGTTTCGGCTAGATTCTGCCGAGCTTCCGAATAGGTAATGGCCTGAGACATGGTATCTCCTTTTTGTACAAAAATATGTACAAATAAGAGCCCCGTCAAGGGAAGACGAGCCTAAAAACCGTCCGTCCCTTCACCGCCTGACCCATGTGCAAAGCCCCCTTCCTTCCGGTCGGGGTTTTTCTTCAATCGTCCAAGACGTTCCTGTCATGCCATCCTGGGCACAACGTCAGTTCCGGGCCTCTCCAAGGCCACGGGGCAACGATGCCTTTGACGGGCACCGGCACGACCTCACGCGGGCTCACAAGCTCCCATGCGAAACCATACATCTCGTCCTCGTAATCCTCGCAGCACGCCGCAACGAGGTCTTTCCGCGTCATGGGGCGGCATCCCACTACATCCACAATGCCGAGGGCCACGCCTACGGGCAGACGTTTCCCGTTGTCCAGTTCGATGATCGCGCTTTTCGAGGGCCGCGCCAGTTGAACGGTTTTGACCTCCATTCGATGGTCTTTTCCCCGATGACGATCTGCGACGCGAACGGCTGGCGCACTGACAAGGCTTTCATTTCCATAACTCCGCTCCTATGAGAAGTCGGGGGATCCACCCCGGCCTTGTCTGTTACCTGAACCATTCCGCCAGCCATGCCGGGGCCGTCACCAACATGGGGCGCGGGCACCGCATGATCCGCGATTCCCTCGGTTCGACCTCCACCCGGTAGCTTTCCCGTTTTTTCGGCGTCTTCGCCTTCTTCGGCTTCGGTTCCTTCTTCCTGATGCGCTCCGCAATCGTCCGGCGTGGCTTTTCCTGTTCCAACATTCCGTGCCCCTTATGTAAAAGTCCCCGTTTCCGGGGGCCATCCGTCTACATTCCCATTTCCCTGATGAGCATCGTCACGATGCCGAGCACATAGCCGCACATCCAGATTTCGAGGCGGGTGATCGGGGGCATGGCTACCACACCGTTTCCGCTATCTGGCGAAGCCCGATAGCGTTGTTGAGCGCATTGCGCGCCGCATCCACCATTGTGGCAGAAATACGCACTTCGCGCATTACTGCGTCATAAAACCGTGAGCAGTCCGCGCCGCGCAGGGGGTGCGTGCCGAGATGCGCCTGTGAGAACTGCACATCAAGTGCGTTTAGCCTCGAAAGAATGGTATAGGCCGCCTCAATGCTCGCCGCGTATCGGTCATAACTTGCGAAGCGCGGCAAGCTCCTCATATCGGGCAGGGCGGGCTCCGCAACCTTAAGTTCCAGCCCGATCAAATACTCCACGGCCTCGGCCATCCTCTCCGGCGGCAGTTGCGTGTACTTGGCGATCTCGAAGTGGCGGGCGAAGCGGCTCCACACTTCGCCGTAGCCCTTGCGCTGGTGCTCCTTCGGCAACATGCCGACCTTGGCGTCGACCAGTGCCTTGAGCTGCGCCTGTTGCGACGGGGCGAGGGCGTCGGCGGGCGGCAAGGCCCCCCGCTGGCGCTGCAACTCGGCCTCCAGCGCATTGAAGGCTTCGATGTAGGCCAGCTTGATCACGAGGGCCTTCTTGCCCCTGTAGCCCATGACGAGGAGGATGAAGCCATCCTTGAGGGGCGGTTCTTGGCTTGATCATCAAGGTAGTTAGCCGATGCAAAGTTGCGTTGGCTAAACTTTTCCGGGCAGTTAGGTAGTATATTAGATATCCCGCAAAACATCCGTATACCGCTTCCTGAAGAACTTGGCGATCTCCAAAGAGGTGGTGGCGGGGTGCCCGTCGTGTAAGACGACCGAAGGCGCGGGCATGGGCATGAGTTCGCACTGTGACATGGCGCACCTCCTACAGGCCCACGGCGGGGGTAAGAGTCGCGGGGTAGTCGACGCCCGACAGAACGCCGAAGTCTTCACGTGGGGCAGGGTCAGCTTCATAACGGCGCGTCACGAGAACGACCGTCGCGCCCGTTCCATCGGCGGCGAGTAAGGAAGGAGAACCCCATGATAAAAGATTCTTCGATGAGCCCTTCTAAACCGCCTACACGGCGGACAACTAGAGCGATACGAGACAATATCTTTATCTTTCAAAGGATTACATATTGGCACCCTCCAATAGCTTCGTCCGCATCGCCTCTTTTTAACTACTTTATTCCAAAAGGTTTTTCCGAACAACTTTTTTATGAAGCCAAAAGGAAGCTACAAAAAAGATGAGATGCTGTTCCCCGTGCCATATTGCTCTCATCTGTATAAACCGATACCTTTTCTTCTATGCACGTCATCTTCATTTCCGCTTGTCAGAAACGGGCCATCCGCCGCAGCCGCGCCATACTGGACAGCTACGCCCTGCGCGCAGGGGAACGTTGCTGGATGTCGCCCATGACGACCGAAGGGTTGCAGGAAGTGCGCGCCGCTTTGGCCCGAAGCGCTACACGGCAGACTTCCGTGGCCTGCTACCAGAACGATGGTCGCCGCCGTATGAAGTTACTCTGGATAATGGGCGCACGGGGACGTTTCGGGCCTGAAGGCCATTTCCCCGCAGGGTATCGCCGGATTACCACTCCTGTGCGTGTGTCCGAGTGGGTTCGCCATGCCGGGTTAGCGGCGCGCTTGGCGGGCCTGCTGCATGACTTGGGCAAATATTCTCTGAAGTTCCAGGAAAAGCTGCGAGGGAAAGCGGAGTTGGCCGATGCCGTGCGGCATGAATGGATTTCGCTCAAGTTATGGCAGGCGGTGCGATCCGGCATGGACTGGAAGACGGCATGGGCGAACGTGTATACAAAACGCCTCGAAATGTTCATAGGAGAACGGGAGATTTGCAACGCCTCGCGCTATGGCCTTGCTTCGGCACAGGAATGTGTGGATGCGCTTGTTTCCACACATCATGGCCTGTTCTCCTCGCGTCTGCCCTGCCCGGAAGGCAGGCTCGTACGGGAAAACCTGCCCTGCCCGCCTGATGACGCGCTTTTCACCCCGTGGTCCGAACCTGAAGGTTCCTTTTGGGAACTCGCGCAACGGCTGGACAAACGCCTTTCCGCAGCGGCTGTGGGCATGGCGGGTGAAGCGTGGATTCCATACTGGAGATCCGTTTTCCTGTATGCACGCGCGGCTCTTGTCTTTGCGGATCACACAGTATCGGCGCTGGAGTGCCCGCCAAACAAAGATACTTCCCCCGCCTTCGCCAACACGCATGTCGCACCCGATGGACGCCGCTTGAATCAACGCCTCGCCGAGCATTTGTCCCGCGTTTCGGAAAAAGCGGCGGATCTGGTTTGGCGCATGGCGAACCTTGTGGAGCGTCCCGAAGCATCCCTGACGGGCCTACAACCCTGCTCGCTGGAGGCCGTTTTGCGCCCGGCGGATCCGGAAAGCCGTTTCGCATGGCAAAATACGGCGGCTGATGCGCTGGCCGAAGCGCGGGAGGCGTACCCCACAAGCGGTGCCCTTGTTTTCAACATGGCGGGAACCGGCAGCGGCAAGACACGCATGAACGTGCGCGCGGCCTGCGTTCTCTCCCGCAGCGACGCTCCCCGGTTTTCCATCGCCTTGAACCTGCGTAGCCTTACATTACAAACGGGGCGGGCCCTGCAATGCCAGCTTGGCCTTTCCGACAGCGATCTCGCTACGGTTATCGGCGATGACGTGACGCGGAAACTGTTCAATGCTTCCAACATCAAAGAGAAAGAAAACATTGCCGCCCCGTGGTCAGACGATGACGGCAATCCTGCGGAAACGGAAGCGCTGACCTCCGGCGGAAACTGGCCATTTCCCGCATTGCTGGAATCCTTCTTCCCCAAGCCGCAGGAGCGGCGCATCGTTGGCGCTCCTCTGCTGGTTTCCACCATCGACTACCTGATCGCCGCCGGAGAACCACATCGGCAAGGGCATCACGTCAAAGCCCTGCTGCGCCTCATGAGTGCCGATCTTGTCCTCGACGAAATCGATTCCTATGACCCCGAATCCCTTGTCGCCGTACTGCGCCTTGTCCAATGGTGCGCGTTTTTCGGGCGCAACGTCATCTGTTCCTCAGCCACACTGTCCCGCCCCGTAGCGCAGGCCGTGGAAGCGGCCTATGCTTCCGGCGCGGAAATGGCGCGCGCATTGCGGCATGGCAAGAGCGCTTGCACTGACGAGGAAAAGCCCCGTTCCGAGGCAAAGACGCTGTATGTGCTGGCGTTCATTGATGACGCCCTGCCGCCGCTCATAAAAGCCGTACCCCATGTGCCGGAAAAAGGCCGAGCGGAAAGGGCTGCGGCCCTGCTTGCACTGTACGACAGCCGGGTGTCCGCACAGTTGGAGGCCATAGCCGCCTTACCCGTGTACCGCCATGCCGAACTGCTCCCGATGGCTGAAGAAAGCGTCGGCACATGGATGGGTGCCGTGACCGCGGGAGTTCAAAAACTGCACGCCCGCCACGCCCTGACGGATGCCCGCTCCGGAGTGGCGTACTCCTTTGGCTTGGTACGCGTGGCGAATATCGCAACAGCCGTGGACGTGGCCCGGCATCTGGCGAAAGAACTGCCACAGGCGCGTGTTGCTTGCTATCATGCGAACGACTGGCACATCGCCCGCTTCCACAAGGAAAAGAGGCTGGATTTTCTGCTTTCACGTGCGGAAGGCGACAGGCATATCGTGGCTGACCACGAGATCCGCGCCTTTCTGGATGAAGCCGTGCACGAAGAGCGCCCAGACGTGCCTTTCATCGTGGTTGCCACTCCGGTGGAAGAGGTGGGGCGGGATCACGACTTCGACTGGGCCGTACTGGACGTGTCCAGCGCCCAATCGCTGGTGCAGGCCGCCGGCCGGGTCAACCGTCACCGCCTGCGCCCTTGCGGGGATGCTCCCAACATTGCCGTGCCGCAGTTCAACTGGCGGCATTGCCGCAACAGCGACAGGGACGAACCCCGCGCGCCCGCGTTTTGTTGGCCCGGCTATGAAGGGAAAGACAAGGAAAGGTACTCCATCCATGATCTGGCCCAAATCCTGCCGTGGCGCGAAGGGCGGCTTGTCATAACGGCGGACGTACGCCTTGGCGAGGATTGCCGCCTTGCCAGACGCGACGACAAGGCCATTGCAAAACGGCTGTTTCCGTATTTTGGGCCAGAGACCGGCGAATACTCTTTCGTTGCGGAGCATTCGCCGGCCGCCCTGCTTTCCGAATGGGTTTACAACGAGACTCCGTTGCGCAATCGTACGGGAAGGACGGAAATGTGGCGTTTGGGACATGACGTCGAACGCCTTGGGGATGTTTACGAGGCATTTGTGTATCAGGGAGAACGGCGCGGCACAGGTGGCCAGTGGGTGGAACGCGATGAGCGTTCCTTCCGTGAAGTCGATGCCCTGCCCAACGCATGGCTGTGGCTGGATGCCGAAACCATGCGCGCCCAATGCGAAGCTGTCGGGGTGGACGAAGAACGTGCGCTCTCGGCCGAACTGGTTTCATACAGCGATACTGACAGATGGGAATATGACAAGGGGTTCGGCATTGTCCGCCGTCCGGCGGCGGAATGACAAGGAGAGAAAGGATGGATGAAGCGAACATGGAGGCGGACGGCGGACAGCAGGAACGCCAAGCCAAGAATGAAAAACTGTGGAAAGCCTATCCACCAGAAACCTATCGCAACACAATCGCGGAACTTGTTCATTTCAGCTCGAAAACGGTCAACTCCAACGCGGCCCTCGCGGGGGTGCGTCTCGCTTCGGACGATGCTCTGGATGCCCCTTATGTCTCGGCCCGTACGCTGATGGCGCGGGGGGTGTCCCTTTCGCTGGACTACGGCAAGGGCGGCGCGGCGGTGGCGGGCATCTGCAAACAGGTGAATGCCGTGGTACGGGGCAATCCCTTTGCGGAAGCCGCATCGTCAGAAGAACGTCTCGCCATCGAGGACGCCATGACCGGAGCGTGCTCCTCGGCCTTCAGCGTCGGCGTTGAGCATGTGGATCACCGTTTGCGCCAGATCCTGATTCCCAAAGAAGGCGCTGAAGGTGGTTATGTGTCCATGACGCCCATGACAGCGGGCGGGATATGCGAACTGCTCTTCGAAAAGGACAACGGGCTGGTGCCCCGCCATAATGCCGCGTGTGAAGAGGAAGGGAAGCGCACCGGAAAGCCCGAAAACGGAGAGGAGGTGGGGAACGCCCCCCGCATGAAGATGCGCAAGCTACGGCAGGCGCAGTTCGGCATCGGCGGCTCCAATCCCCAGAACGTTGGTGGTCTCGTACGGGTCATGCAGCGCCCGCTCTTTGTGGATGCGCCACGCAGCGCGGATGGATTGAGAGCAGCTTTTTCCCTCTATTACAAAGGAATATCTATCGATTTTTCCCTGTCCGGCCCTCTGCGGCAAGTTCGGCGGCGGCATGGATTGGACAATGGGGAGTCCGCTACGCCCGGGCGAACCGATTTGAAAGCGCGGGAGGAAGAGGAAGCCCTTCTGGGGAACATCGCGGCCGCTGTCCTGCAGCGGGCTGACGAGGCACGGGAAATGCTGCGGGATTATGCCGTTATGCTCCCGCAGGAACAGAATCCTGAAACAGGAACCGAGGCGCTGGTCTCGCCGGTGTTGAGGCCGATTGCGATGCGCGGCTTGCTTGATCCCGCCTTACGCGACAGTACATGGCCCCGCGATATGGCGTGGCTGGTGATCGGCGGCATGGAACATGCCTCATATGCCAACGGAAACCGAGTGATGGTTCTGGATGTGACGGCAACCGCGACGGTTGCGGGGCTTTTGGAGGAGGCGTTTCGATGAGCTATCTTGTCTTTCCCCGCGTGCGGGTTCAGGCCGCCAACATGCTTTCCGCCTCTTTCCTGATGGGCGGGCCGCCGGTCTTCGCTGCCTACGGCCTTGGTGAGGCGCTCTGCTTTCATCTGGGCGGAGGGGCTAAAGTGACGGGCATGGCTCTGATCCACCACAACCGCGAGGCGCTGGGGCAATCTTTTTATGGTGTCTTTTCGCCACAGCAACGGCGGGCGGCAGCGTTCACGTTCGGCAAGTCGGCCAACGGCAGCGACTACTCTTCGAAAAACCCGCACGCCCTTTCTTTGCAGCCCGTGGCCTGCGCCCATCTGCGCGTGAGCATCATCTGGGAACTGGAACAGGTGGCGGGCGTGAAGGAAGCCCGTGAGTTTCTGCACCGGGCGCGGCTTTCCGGCGGCCTCGTGACGGGGCACGGCGAAATCGTCCTCGAAGATTCTCTGGAGGCCGCGTTTGATCGCGTCGGGAACGGGTATGTCGTTACGGACAGACGAGATATGCTCGAAGACAAGGGCAAGAATCAGGCCGAACTTTTGGTGGAAGCGTTGGGAGCGCAGCCTTCGGCGGGCGAGGACAACACATGGCTGTCCGCAACCTGCCTCGGCTATGCGGCGATCACGTCCTTTGAGCATCGCGGCGGAGCGCGCTGCGGATATCCACATGCCTTTGCCGAGCCTCTGGTCGGCATGGTGCAATACCGTTCCTTGCGCCAGTGGCGGAAGGAAGCGGATGCGGAAGAGGCTCTCTGGCGTCCCGTGTGGCTGGATGATCGGCGGGGCGCATTCGTGCTGCGGCAAGAACAAACGGAACCTGAGGATATGTAAGGAGATACCATCATGGCAAAGAAAATGAACAAACTTCCGGGCGTACTGTCGTTTCAGCGCTGCCTTCTGGTGACGGATGGCCTCTTTTACAACGAATTGGACAATGGGAACCTGAGCCCTTTGTGGGTGATGAGGCACGGCATCCGTGGAACGCAGAACATCAACAAAGCCAGCAAAGAAGGACAAGCGGCTTCCGCCAGCGCCAAGCGAGATGAAGTATCCAATATCCAGACCACGGACAGCGCCAAACTCGACGCCAATGCGTCGGCCCTGCAAGTGCGTTTCAACCTGCGCGGCATGGACATACAAAAGGCATTGTTCGCTTGCGCCCCCGGACAGAAAGACTCCATGGATGACCTGAACGCCTTCAAGGCCGATCTGGCGGCGTTTGTCGACCGGGCCAAGGAGAGTGAGGCGCTGGTTCACCTGGCCTGCCGCTATGTGCGCAACATCGCCAACGGACGTTTTTTGTGGCGTAACCGCACAGTGGCAAGTTCCGCTACGGTTGAGGTGCTCTTGCCCGACGGTACGAAAAAAATGTTCGACGCGCTGGCGACTCCCTTCAATCATTTTGAAGAGGTAAGCGATGACGAGCGTACTGTGGCCGAAGTGCTGGCGCGCGGCTGGAAAGGCGATCCGACAACAGAATTACGGGTGACGGCCCACGTCGATCTGGGAGTCGGTGGGGCTGTTGAAGTCTTCCCTTCGCAAAACTACCTTGAGAATAAGGCACGCGGGTTTGCCCGCCCCCTGTATTGCGTAGGAGGCGCGCCGGACGGACAGGATCAGCACAGCGTACGCATCATGGGACAGGCGGCCTTGCGTGACCAGAAGATCGGCAATGCCCTGCGTACCATCGATACATGGTATCCGGCCTATGAGGAGCGCCGTGTGCCGCTGCCCGTGGAGCCCAACGGCGCAAGCCTCGATGCACAGGAATTCTTCCGCAACAAGGGCGATGCATCCGGCTTCAAGTTGATGCTCCGCGTGAGCGAGCTGGACCCCATGACGCCCGATGGGCTGTTCCTGCTGGCCTGCATTATCCGTGGCGGCGTCTTTTCGGGGAGTGAATGATCATGAGGCCCCAATGGTATTGTGATGCCCTGCCGCTGATCGTGGGAGGCGATACGGGCGCAAGCGGGCCGGTGCTGCGGAACCGAATGTTGAGCTTGCTGCACGGCATATTCACCCAGCGCCCCGGAGCATTTGCCGTCGCTTTCCCCGGGAGGGAACAACTGGCCGTATTGCCTCTCCCCTTGACGGGGGCGTTGCGCGTTTTCGCTTCCTCCCGTGAAGACATGGACTGGCTGGCGGAAAACGTGATTTCACAGCCGTGGTTCCGCGATTACGCCCGGTTGTCCTATCCACGGGCTGTCCCTGCCGACTTTCGCGGTGAGTGGGTACGTTTCGTCAGATACAGAGTGCCCTCTCTATCATCGGATCGTCATGAGGGCGAGGAACATGGACTGTTGAGAAGACGACGCATGGAAACCGCCCGCAAGGCCAAAATGACGTATTTCATACTGCACAGCGCAGGAACGGGACAGCGGTTCTCACTGGTGGTGAACCGTGAACAAGGAGAACCGCAACGGGAGGAATGCACACCCAACGGTTATGGGTTTTGTGTGACCAGCAGCCCCTTTAGCCTGCCGGAGTTGCCGTGGGCATAAAAAGGCACAGCGAACCACGGCCGCTTCAACTCTCCAAACGGGCCAATGTCTTCTATCTAGAACATGCCCGGGTAGTGCAGCAGGATGACCGTATCGTCTATCTGACGCAGGACGGGGGTGAGTTCGAGCAGATGTTCAACATTCCCGAACGGAACACGGCATTCCTGTTGCTGGGCAAAGGCACTTCCATCACGGATGCCGCTATGCGGCGTATGGCGGCATCCAACGTGATGGTGTGCTTTTGCGGAACGGGAGGATCGCCGCTGTTCAGTGTATGCGACATCGCTTTTATGACGCCGCAAAGCGAGTACCGCCCGACGGAATATATGCAGGCATGGGCGGAAATGTGGTTTGACCCCGCACGCCGACTGGAGAAAGCCCGTAGCTTCCTCAGGCGGCGCGCGCAGATGACGGCGGAGTGCTGGCGGGAAAACAGCTACCTGCAAAAAATGGGAATAGTACTGTCCGATGCCGTGCTGGAGCGTTTCCATTCGGATCTGGAACAGGCCAAAGATGTTCAGGAGCTTTTGCTGGCGGAGGCACGCTGGGCCAAACATTTGTATGCGGATCTGGCGCGAGGACATGGATTTTCATTCGTTCGCGAAGAAGGCGCGCGGCGTTCAACCTCAAAAGCGGATGTCTGCAACGGCTTTCTGGATCATGGCAACTATATCGCGTATGGGTATGCCGCTGTGGCGCTTTGTGGTCTTGGGATCAGTTTCGCCATGCCCATCCTGCACGGGAAGACGCGAAGAGGCGCGCTGGTATTTGACCTCGCGGATGTGGTCAAGGATGGTTATGTCATGCCTCTGGCCTTCGAGTGTGCCAAAGAAGGAGAGACACAAAAAGATTTCCAGCAACGCCTTATCGAGCACTGCCAAGAGGAAGATGTTTTGGACTTTCTTTTTGACTTCATGAAAAACCTGTGTGTAAAAAACACATGATATAAATGTGTTACATCTAGCTCACCAAAACGAAACCTTCAGAAGGATTTGAAATACAGTCTGCTGAAAAATAAGTATATTGTTTTCAAAAACTCTAGTTATCCGCCGTGTAGGCGGTTTAGAAGATAATGGGAAAATGGTTGAACTCTCGCATGGGGTTATCCGCCGTGTAGGCGGTTTAGAAGACCTGTTCCGGCACGAGACGGACGAGCAGGAGGTTATCCGCCGTGTAGGCGGTTTAGAAGTCAATGTCGATGCCGC
>ENA-UEPD01001462-UEPD01001462.1-human-gut-metagenome-genome-assembly--contig:-NODE-1462-length-12845-cov-4.088737_pt1 | contig 12845 bp, 8 predicted proteins | sample MGYA00242895_ERZ507906 | MGnify/ENA primary metagenome ERZ507906 (study PRJEB26167, sample SAMN06115416) | human gut metagenome | host: Homo sapiens | place: China:Guizhou | collected 2015-03-03... | reverse complement strand
ATACAGAAGCTTCGCTTACAAAAGCACTTGAAGAAAACGGTGTAGGCAGGCCGTCAACTTATGTTACTATTACATCAACTATTATCAACCGTGAATATGTTAAGCGTGAGGGCAAAAGCCTTGTTCCTACGGAACTCGGTGAGGTTACAACCAATCTTATGAAAGAGCGTTTTCCAAAGATCGTAAATGTAAAGTTTACAAATCAGATGGAGGAAGACCTTGATAAGGTTGAAAAAGGAACAGAAGAGTGGCATGCTTTGCTTGACAATTTCTACGGAGATTTTGATAAAACTCTCAAAAAAGCAAAAGCAGATATGGAAGGCGTAAAGCTTCATTTAAAAGAAGACGAAACCGATATTATCTGTGACAAGTGCGGTCGTAAGATGGTTGTTAAAGTCGGCAGATACGGTAAATTTATTGCCTGCCCCGGATACCCTGAATGTAAAAACATCATTAAGTATGTAGAAAAAACGGGTGTTAAGTGTCCGAAGTGCGGCGGCGATGTCATTATCAAGCGTACCAAGACAAAAAGAATTTTTTACGGCTGCTCCAACTATCCCAAGTGTGATTTTGTAAGTTGGAATGAGCCAACAAACGAGAAGTGTCCGCAGTGCGGAGGAATTCTCTTCAAGAAAAAAGGCAAAAAGCCGACATTGTTCTGTGCAACAGAGGGATGCGGTTATACTAAAACAGCAGATACGGATGATAAATAAATGCATATTAATGTAATCGGTGCAGGACTTGCAGGTTGTGAGGCGGCAATGCAGATTGCCTCTCACGGAATAAAAGTGCATCTTTATGAAATGAAACCGAATAAAAAAACGCCTGCTCATCATACTGAGAAATACGCTGAACTTGTTTGTTCAAATTCTCTTAAAGCTATGCGTGTTGAAAGCGCCGCAGGGCTTTTGAAAGAAGAAATGCGTAGACTCGATTCTTTCCTTATGAAGTGTGCAGATGCCTGCAAAGTTCCTGCAGGCGGAGCACTCGCTGTTGACAGAGATATTTTTTCTTCTCTTGCAACGGAAGGCATAAAGAGCTGTGAGCTTATTGAGGTTTACGAAGAAGAAGTTTGTGAAATTTCGAAAGATGAAATCACGGTTGTGGCAAGCGGACCGCTTACTTCTGAACCGCTTGCCGAATATATAAGGGGACTGTTCGGTTCCTCACTTTCGTTTTTTGATGCCGCCGCTCCTATTGTTACCGCTGAAAGTATTGACATGGAGTACGCTTTTTGTGCATCAAGATACGATAATGGCGACGGTGACGATTATATCAACTGTCCGATGAACAAGGAGGAATATGAAACCTTCTACAATGCACTCATATCGGCAGAAAGAGCTCCTTTGCATGATTGCGATGTCAGCAATCCGAAGGTGTATGAGGGCTGTATGCCTGTTGAGGTAATGGCACAAAGAGGCGAGGGAACACTTCGCTTTGGCCCTATGAAACCTGTCGGTCTTGTGAATCCAAAAACAGGTCACAGGCCTTGGGCGGTTCTTCAGCTCAGAAAAGAAAACAAAGCCGGCAATATGTACAATCTTGTAGGATTTCAGACTAATCTTAAATTTCCCGAACAAAAGAGAGTGTTTTCGCTTATTCCTGCACTTCATAATGCAGACTTTGTTCGTTATGGTGTCATGCACAGAAATACTTTTCTTGATTCGCCGAGAATACTTAACAGCGATTTTTCTGTTAAGGACAATCATAGTCTTTTTTTTGCCGGTCAGATTACAGGTGTTGAAGGATACATGGAATCTGCAGCTTCGGGAATTATGGCAGGAATAAATGCTTGTCGAGTTGCTGAGGGGAAAAGCACAATTACATTACCAAATGATACAATGATTGGCGCACTTTCGGCATACATCTCTGATTCGTCGGTTAAAAAGTTTCAGCCAATGGGTGCAAACTTCGGAGTTTTGCCGGAGCTTGAAAACCGTCCGAGGGATAAAAAAGAGCGTGGTGCAGTTTATTCTGCAAGAGCGTTAAAAAGTTTGGATAATTATTTAAAGGATATTTAAGGTGAATGGAATGAACATAATTGTTGATGCATTCGGCGGTGATAACGCTCCATTGGAAATTATCAAAGGCTGTGTTGAGGCAGTTGCCGAATATAACATAAATGTAACTTTAACCGGTGATGAAACCAAAATTAAAAATGTATTTTCGGAAAACTCACTTTCAATGAATAATATTGATATTTGTCATTGTACACAGAAAATCACAATGGAAGATTCTGCTGAGTCTGTTCTTAAAGAAAAAAATGACAGCTCTATGGCTGTAGGTCTTCGCTTGCTTAACGAGGGCAAGGGCGATGCATTTGTCAGTGCAGGAAACAGCGGTGCGTTGTGTGTCGGCGCAACTCTTGCAATAAAAAGAATTAAGGGGATTAAACGCCCCGCATTTGCTCCTGTTATGCCGTCTGAAAGCGGATTCTTTATGCTTATGGACGGTGGTGCAAATGTTGAGTGTCGTCCCGAAATGCTGTATCAGTTTGCTGTTATGGGTTCAATATATATGGAAAAGGTTATGGGTATCAAAAACCCCCGTGTCGGACTTGCCAATGTCGGTGCAGAAGAACACAAGGGAACAGAACTTTACAGAAATACGCATGAACTTCTTCAGAACAGCAAATTGAATTTCATCGGAAATGTTGAGGGAAGAGATATTCCGAACGGAGTATGTGATGTTGTAGTTTGTGACGGCTTTACAGGTAATTTGATTCTCAAAACATATGAGGGCGTTGCTCTTGTAATGATGAATCAGATTAAAAATATGTTTATGGGCAGCGTCAAGGGTAAACTTGCAGCAGGTCTTGTTATGAAGGACCTAAAAAATATGAAAACGCATTTTGATTACAACAGATACGGCGGTGCGCCTATTCTCGGTGCATCAAAGCCTGTGTTCAAAGCACACGGAAGTGCCAAGGCTGTTACAGTTAAGAATGCTATCAGACTTTCTGTTGAATATGTAAAAGCAAACGCTATTGAAGCGATCTCTTCATCACTTTAATTTTTGCAAATAATGTTGCTTTAGGAGTTTTATAATGGAAGATTTACAAAAGAGAATCGGCTATACATTCAAAAATACAGATTTGCTTACAGAGGCACTTACTCATTCTTCTTATGCAAATGAACATAAGGCTAAACACATAAAATATAATGAAAGACTTGAATTTCTCGGCGATGCGGTACTTTCAATTGTTGTTTCCGATTATATTTTCAAGCATTGTCCCGAACTTCCCGAAGGCGAATTGACAAAGCTCAGAGCGTCACTTGTCTGCGAGAAAACTCTTTTTGAATTTGCAAAGCAGATTGAACTCGGAAAGTACCTTGTGTTAAGTAAAGGCGAAAGGAACAACGGCGGTGCAGAACGCCCGTCAATTCTTTCGGATGCCTTTGAGGCTTTGATTGCAGCAATTTATATTGACGGTGGTATTGATCCTGCGTCGAAACATATTCTTAATTTTGTAATTCCTGCAATCAAGAACTCAAAGAAGAAGAAGCTTAACGATTATAAAACCGCCTTGCAGGAGATTATCCAGAAGAATCCCGGTGAACAGCTTGAATATGTTCTCGTGGGTGAAAGCGGTCCTGACCACAACAAACACTTTGTTGTTGAAGTTCATCTCAACAGTAATGTAATCGGCAAAGGCGGCGGAAGAAGTAAGAAAGAAGCGGAGCAACAGGCCGCCAGAGAAGCTTTGGAGCTGATGGGTTATTAAACACAGTAATGTATCAATTTTTATTCCGCACAACGGGTGTCCGCATATGTGCAGTTTTTGCAATCAAAATAAGATAACAGGTCAGGCATATCAGCCAACTCCCTTTGATGTTGAACAGACACTTGATAAAGCGGCTTCTGATTTGGGCGAACGCACCCAAAATGCAGAAATTGCATTTTTCGGCGGAAGTTTTACAGCTATTGACAGAACCTATATGTTATCTCTCCTTGATGCAACTAAAAAGTTCAGAGATAAATTTTGCGGAATAAGAATTTCTACCCGTCCCGATTATATTGACAAAGAAATTCTTGATATTTTGAAAAGCTATGGTGTGACATCAATTGAACTTGGTGCGCAATCTATGTCAAACGATGTACTTTTTGCAAATGACAGAGGACATAGCGCTGAAAGTGTTTTCAAATCCTCAGAGCTTATTAAAAGTTATGGCTTTTCACTTGGCTTGCAGATGATGACGGGACTGTATAAATCAGATATTCAAAAGGATTTATACACAGCCGAAACATTTGTGAAAATTAATCCCGATACGGTAAGAATCTATCCTACGGTCATTATGAAAGATACAAAGCTTGCCGAACTTTACCTTAACGGAGAATACACACCGTATAGTCTTGAAAAGTCCGTCAACCTTTGTTCAAAGCTGATTGAACTTTTTGAAAAGAACAATATAAAAATTATCAGGCTCGGACTTCATTATTCCGACAGCCTTGTAAATAACAGCTACGGTGACAACTATCACCCGGCTTTTAAGGAATTGTGCGAAAATAAACTTTTTTACGATAAGTTTATCGAAAAAGCAAAAGATTTTCCCGATTTGAATGAAATTAAAACGGTTGTTATCAATTCTAAATCTCTGTCAAAATTTCTCGGACAAAAGAGAAGTAATGTAAAAAAATTGAATGAACTCGGATATAATTTTTCGGTTTGTTTTGACGATTCTTTGCAGAAATATGAATTATATTTAAAATAGGAGCTTGCTGATGCGATTAAAGTCTTTGGAAATTCAAGGTTTCAAGACCTTTCCCGATAAAACTAAATTATCTTTTGAACAGGGAATTACCTCGGTTGTCGGTCCTAACGGTTCAGGCAAAAGTAACATCAGTGATGCTATCCGCTGGGTTCTCGGTGAACAGTCACCGAAGAGCCTTCGTTGTGCCAAAATGGAAGATGTTGTCTTTAACGGAACAGATAAGCGTAAAAGACAGGGCTATGCCGAAGTTACTCTGAATATTGACAACAAAGACCGTGCTCTTGATTTTAACGGTGATGACATAGCTGTTACAAGAAGATACTACAGGAGCGGCGAAAGCGAATATCTTATCAATAAAGCGGCTGTTCGTCTTAAAGACATCAACGAACTCTTTATGGACACAGGCCTCGGTCGTGACGGTTATTCAATGATCGGGCAGGGTAAGATTGACAGCATTGTTTCATCAAAAGGTGAGGACAGACGAGAGATTTTTGAAGAAGCTGCGGGTATTTCTCGCTACAGATACAGAAAAATTGACGCTGAGAGAAAGCTGAAAAGTACGGAGGACAACCTTTTAAGACTTCGTGATATTGTGACCGAACTTGAAGAAAGAGTCGGTCCTCTTGAAAAGCAGTCTGAAAAAGCTCAAAAATTTCTTAAATATTCCGAAGAAAAAAGAGGTCTTGAAATTGCACTCTGGCTTTTAACTCTTGACCGTTCACAAAATGAATTAAAGATTCAGGATGAGAAAATTTCAATTGCAAAATCTCAATATGATGACGCAGAAACTGCACTTGAACAAATTCAGACCGAAAGTGAAGAAATTTACATAAGAAACGGTGAGTATTCTTCTAAAATAGAAAACATCAGAACCGAAATCACGGATATTGAATCGCAGATTTCAGAGAAGCGTTCTCTTGTGTCTGTTGCGGAGAATGATATTCTGCATAACAATGAAAATATTGACAGAATAAAAAATGATATTGCACAGTTTGATGTCAATGCGGATGAACTTGTAAAAAGAATTGCCGATAAGGAAAAAGAAATTTCGGAACTTGACGCTGATATAATCGCTAAAAAGAAAAAGTACAGTTAGCTTTCGGAACAGCTTAACGAAATTAATACGACTTCGGGTAAAAGCAGTGATGTTTTGCAGGAAATTACTGCCGAACTTTCTGTTCTTACTTCAAAGTCGGCTGATGCAAGAGTTACCGAGATGACTGCCGAAAGCACGGTATCGGAACTTAATTCAAGAATAGAATCTTTAATTTCATCTAATGACGAAAAGAAAACGCAGTCTGAAGAACTTGCCGATATTTCAAAAGATTATGATAATAAAATCGGTGTTGCAGAAGAAAAAATTGAATCGCTGAAAAATACAATAGACGGTTTACAGCTTAAACTGTCTTCAAAAGAAAAGAAAAAAGACGAACTCCGTGAAGAAAGCAACAAACTTATGCTTGATGTCAAGGAGCATATGAGAAAAATTTCATTCCTTGAAAATCTTGAGCGTAATCTTGAGGGCTTTTCAAAGAGTGTAAAAACAGTTGTCAATGCTCAAAGTCACGGCAAGGTTCACGGAATATGCGGTCCTGTTTCACGAGTAATTTCAGTTCCGAAAGAATACGGAGTTGCAATTGAAACGGCTCTCGGTTCGGCTATGCAGAACATTGTAACCGAAACCGATGAGGATGCAAAGCGGGCAATTAGATATCTTAAATCCGTTGACGGCGGTCGTGCAACATTTCTTCCGCTTAACACAATTAAGCCGAGAGAACTCCGTGAAAACGGTCTTGAAGATTGCTACGGATTTGTAGGGGTTGCCGCAAATCTTTGTTCATGCGATAATAAATACAACGGAATTCTCTATTCCTTACTCGGCAAAATTGTGATTGCAGAGGATTTGAACTGCGCAACAACAATTGCTAAGAAATATTCTTACAGATTTAAAATTGTAACTCTTGACGGTCAGGTTGTTAATGCCGGCGGTTCACTCACAGGCGGTTCGCTTAACAGAAACACAGGACTTCTCAGCAGAGCAAATGAGATTGAAACACTTAAAAAGCAGACTGCCGTCCTTGAACAGAAATCAAAGGATGCCGAAAACAGAAGTGTTGAAATTTCTCGTGAATATTCGGCATTTGAAGCTCAGCTTCTCGGTTCAAGAGCAGATCTTTCAAATCTTCGACAAGACCTTGTAAGGCTTGAAGCTGAAAAGAGAGCTTGTGACAATGAACTTGCCAATGCAGGTGCTTCTGTTGAAAATTCAATGAATGAAATTACAAATTGTCGTCGGAGAATTGAGATTCTTGAAAAAGATAAAAATTCTGCGAAACAGCTCCTTGTTGAACTCAATAAGAAAATTCTTGCTGCCGAAGAAAAGGTAAACGAACTTACGGGCAGCAGAGCAGAGCTTACAAAAAAGCGTGAAGAAATTTCTTTGCAGTTACAGAATCTGCGACTTGAAATTGTTTCTTCTCAAAAGGATATCGACGCTCTTAATTCGGATATTGTTTTTGCAAAATCAACAGGCAATGAAAACCTTGAAAGAAAAGCAGAATTAAATCAAGAGATTGAGAGAATCAAAAGTGTTATTCTTGAAAAGACAGAGCTTATAAATTCTACAAATGCAGAAATTGAAAAGTTGATTGCCAATCAGAATGAACGCTCAAAAGCTATTGAAAAAATCAATGCTGACAGAGAACAGCTTGAAAAACGCAGTGCTGAAATCAGAACGATTGAGCGTGATAAAACATCAGAGCGTGAAACCTCGGGCAGAGAGCTTGCCAGACTTGAAGAGAGAAAAATCAACATTCAGAAGCAGTATGATGATATTATCTCAAAGCTTTGGGAAGAATATGAACTGACAAGACGAGAGGCAGAAGATTGTGCTGTTGAAATTGATGACTCAAAACAGGCGCAAAGGCGACTTAACGAGCTTAAACAAAAAATCAGGTCTTTGGGAAATGTAAATGTATCCGCTATTGAAGAGTACAAAGAAGTTTCCGAAAGATATGAATTTATGAGCGCACAGGTAAATGATGTTGAAAAGTCAAAGAAAGAGATTGAAAAGCTTATTACTGACCTCACAAAGCAGATGAAGGAAGTGTTTGTCGAGAGCTTTGATCAGATTAATAAGAACTTTACCTACACCTTCAAAGAACTTTTCGGCGGCGGTACAGCGTCACTTTCGCTTGCGGATCCGGAAAATATTCTGACAAGCGGAATTGATATTCTTGTTCATCCGCCGGGTAAGATTGTTATAAATCTTGAGGCGTTGTCAGGCGGTGAAAAAGCGCTTGTTGCAATTGCACTTTATTTTGCTATAATGAAAGTAAGACCTGCTCCGTTCTGCGTAATGGACGAGATAGAGGCGGCTCTTGATGATGTAAATGTTTATCGTTTTGCCGCATATCTTCGCAGAATGACAGATAATACACAGTTTATTCTCATTACGCATCGCCGTGGTACAATGGAAGAAGCAGATGTGCTTTACGGTGTTACAATGCAGGATGAGGGCATTTCAAAATTACTCGAACTTCGTTCAACCGAAGTTGCGGAAAAACTTGGTATAGATTCAAAGTAATTATAAGGACAGTGATAATATGGGATTTTTTAAAAAGATTAAAGAGGGACTGAAAAAAACTCGTGATGCGGTTGTAGGTCAGATTGACTCAATGCTCAAATCTTTTACAAAAATTGACGATGAGCTTTTTGAAGAACTTGAAGAATTGCTCGTTATGGGCGATGTAGGTGTTCCGACAGCCGAAAAGATTTGTAAAGAACTCAGAGAAAGAGTAAAAAAGGAAGGGATAAAAGATCCGTCTGAAATTACTTCGCTTCTCAAAGAAATTATTGCCGATATGCTCAGAGGCGGTGAAGAACTTGATCTTGCAACATCTCCGTCAATTATTCTTGTAATCGGAGTAAACGGTGTAGGAAAGACAACTACAATCGGTAAACTTGCAAATGCACTTTCAAAAGAGGGCAAAAAAGTTATTCTTGCCGCAGCTGATACATTCAGAGCTGCCGCAATTGAACAGCTTGAAATCTGGGCAGACAGAAGCAAGTGCGAAATTATTAAGCAGAAAGAAGGCAGTGATCCTGCTGCTGTAATTTATGATGCAATTTCAGCCGCAAAGGCAAGACATGCAGATGTAATAATCTGTGATACTGCGGGCAGACTTCATAACAAAAAGCACCTTATGGATGAGCTTGCAAAAATCAACCGTGTAATTGACCGTGAGCTTCCGGATGCGTCAAAAGAAAAGCTTCTTGTTCTTGATGCGACAACAGGTCAGAATGCGGTTAATCAGGCTGAGCAGTTCAGACAGGCAACCGGAATTACGGGTATTGTTCTTACAAAGCTTGACGGCACTGCAAAAGGCGGTGTAGTTCTTGCAATTAAGGACGGTCTTGGCATCCCTGTTAAATATATCGGTGTAGGCGAGCAAATTGACGATTTACAGCCGTTTAATCCCGATGCTTTTGCAGACGCACTTTTCAGCATTAAGGAATGATGAATATGAAGTTTATAATTGCAAGCAATAACAAAAAGAAACTTGTCGAGCTTGAAAGAATACTTAATCCGCTCGGAATCAATGCGGTTACTCCGAAAGAAGAGGGAATAACTCTTGATGATGTAGAGGAGAACGGAACTACTTTTGCCGAAAACGCTTTTCTCAAAGCTAATGCGGCTTATTTAAAAACGGGACTTCCGGCTGTTGCCGATGATTCGGGTTTGTGTGTTGACGCTCTTGACGGCAGACCCGGCGTTTACACGGCTCGCTATGGCGGTGAAGGCTTGACAGATGAAGAAAGATACATTAAACTTCTTGATGAGATGAAAAATGTTGATGATGACAAGCGTTCTGCTCACTTCACTTCTTCAATCTGTTGCATTCTTCCCGACGGTTCAAAGGTAACAGCCGAGGGTATTTGTGAAGGTAAAATTGGTTATGAGCCAATCGGCAAAGACGGATTTGGCTATGATCCGATTTTTATGTTTGGCGACAAGAGTTTTGCAGAGCTTTCAGCCGAAGAAAAGGATGCCGTAAGTCATCGAGGAAAGGCTTTGACAGAACTTAAAGCTAAACTTGAAAACTATTTCAAAAACAACTGATTTGAAAGGAATTAATATATGTTGAACAGCAAACAGAGAGCATTTCTCAGAGGACTTGCAAATCGTATTGATACAATTCTTATTGTTGGTAAGGGTGAAATTACGGATAATATTATCAAACAGGCAGACGATGCTCTTGCGGCAAGAGAAATTATAAAAGGTAAGGTTCTTGAAAACAGTGCATATTCATCAAGAGAAGCTGCCGAAGCTATCGCAGAAAAATGTTCTGCGGATGTTGTTCAGGTAATCGGTTCAAAATTTGTACTTTACAGAAGAAACGATGATGAGCCTGTTATCGAGCTTCCAAAGGCAAAGAAGTAATTATGAAAACAGGTGTTTTCGGCGGAACTTTTAATCCTGTTCACAAAGGACACATAATGCTTGCCGAGTATTGTATGGACAGCGTTGGACTTGATCGTATTATTATGATACCTACGGCTGTTCCGCCGCACAAAATAAGCAAGAATCTTGCAAGCGAAAACGATCGCCTTAATATGTGTGAACTTGCGTGCAAGGGAAAGAAAAACTTTTCTGTGTCCGATATCGAAATTAAAAGACAGGGAAAAAGCTACACCTACGAAACTGTTACACAGCTAAAAGAAATTTATCCTGATGATCACTTATATACAATAATGGGTGCGGATATGTTTCTGACTCTGGATAGGTGGAAAAATCCTAAAATTATATTTGAAAAATCGTCAATAATAACAATTCCCCGTGATGATGAAAATAAGTCTGAACTTGAAAAATTCTACAAGAATGTTCTGAAACCTATGGGAGCAGATGCGGTTATTCTGCCAAATCCCGTAATAAGCGTATCGTCAACATTCATAAGGGATAACCTTGATGAATTTGATTTGATAAGCGGTATGCTTGATAAAAGTGTTTACGATTATATTATAAAAAATAATTTATATCGGAAGTGAGTGCTTTGAATATCTCTGATTACAAAAAAATAATCCGTGAAAGAATGGGCGATTACAGATTTAGTCACAGTGTAAATGTTGCGAAAGAGGCTAAAATGCTTGCAAAACATTATGGCGCTGATGAAAATAAGGCTGAGATTGCCGGTATTTTGCATGATATAACCAAAGAAATGCCAAAGGAACAGCAGTTGCAAATTATTATCGACAGTGGTATAATTTTAGACAATGTTCAACTTCATGCACCAAAGCTTTGGCACGGAATGAGCGGAAGCATTGTTGTCCGTGATGAGCTTGGCATTGACGATGAAGATATACTCAACGCAATAAGGTATCACACAACAGGACGAGCGGGAATGAGTCTTTTGGAAAAAGTTATTTTTACCGCTGATTTTACTTCCGAGGAGCGTACATACAGCGGTGTGGCAACAATGAGAAAGAAATCTAAAAAGAGCCTTGAGGAGGCTATGCTTTACGGCTATCAGTTTACATTCAAGGATCTTTCTAAAAGACAGCTTGCGATTCATCCCGATGAAGTTGCCTGCTATAATGAAATTGTTCTGCAAATATCCCAAACGAAAGGAAAAAACAAATGAGTTCTTACGATGAAGCAATACTTGCAGCAAAAGCCCTGAGTTCAAAAAAGGGACTTGATATTCAGATTATTAAAATTGCCGATGTTTCTGTTCTTGCCGACTATATGGTAATTGCAACAGGTACAAGCTCAACCCATGTCAAGGCGCTTGCCGATGAGGTTGAATACAAGCTTGATCAGGCAGGAATTTCGGTAAGTCATATAGAAGGTTACAGATCAAATTCATGGATTCTTCTTGAATACATTGATGTTATTGTCAATGTGTTTGATGATGAGGCCCGTGATTTTTATGACCTTGAAAGACTTTGGCAGGACGGCGAAAGCGTTGACCTGACAGGTATCGTTGATTAATTGCAGGAGGGGTTAGTTTGAAATACAATCATAAAGCCGTAGAAGAGAAATGGCAAAAAATCTGGGAAGATAAGGGTGTGTTCCACGCAAGTGATGACACAGAAAAAGAAAAGTTTTATGCTCTTATCGAGTTTCCGTATCCGTCGGGACAGGGCCTTCATGTAGGTCATCCCCGTCCGTACACAGCACTTGATACAGTTGCAAGAAAACGCAGACTTGAGGGTTACAATGTTCTTTATCCTATCGGTTGGGACGCTTTCGGTCTTCCTACCGAGAACTATGCAATCAAAAATCACATTCACCCTGAAATTGTAACAAAGAAGAATATTGCCCGTTTTAAAAAGCAGATTCAGTCACTCGGTATTTCTTTTGACTGGAGCAGAGAAATCAATACAACAGATCCCGAATACTACAAGTGGACTCAGTGGATTTTCATTCAGCTCTATAAGCACGGTCTTGCTTATAAAAAAGAGATGAATGTAAACTGGTGTACTTCGTGCAAATGCGTTCTTGCAAACGAAGAAGTTGTAAACGGCGTTTGCGAGCGTTGCGGAAGTGAAGTCGTTCACAAGGTTAAGTCACAGTGGATGCTTAAGATCACAGAATATGCAGACAGACTTATCAATGACCTTGACCTTGTAAATTATCCTGACAGAGTAAAAGCACAGCAGAAGAACTGGATCGGCAGAAGTAAGGGTGCGGAGGTTGATTTTACAACTACAACAGGCGACACACTTACAATTTATACAACTCGTGCCGATACACTTTACGGTGCTACATACATGGTAATTTCTCCTGAACACCCGATGATTGAAAAGTGGGCTGACAAGATTTCTAATATGGACGAAATCAAGAAGTATCAGGAGGCTGCCGCTCGTAAGTCTGACTTTGAAAGAACAGAGGTAGCTAAAGAAAAGACAGGCGTCAGAATTGACGGCGTTAATGCTATAAACCCTGTAAACAATAAGGAAATCCCAATCTTTATTTCTGACTATGTTCTTGTATCATACGGTACAGGTGCTATTATGGCTGTTCCTGCTCACGATACCCGTGACTGGGAATTTGCAAAAAAATTCGACCTTCCTATTATTGAAGTTGTTAAAGGCGGCAATGTTCAGGAAGAGGCTTACACAGATTGTGCC
>ENA-UEPD01001460-UEPD01001460.1-human-gut-metagenome-genome-assembly--contig:-NODE-1460-length-12853-cov-4.298763_pt1 | contig 12853 bp, 8 predicted proteins | sample MGYA00242895_ERZ507906 | MGnify/ENA primary metagenome ERZ507906 (study PRJEB26167, sample SAMN06115416) | human gut metagenome | host: Homo sapiens | place: China:Guizhou | collected 2015-03-03... | reverse complement strand
GGTCTGGAACGCCGAAAAGCCCGCGCAGCGCTTCTATACCGTCTGCGGCAGCGTCCACACGCTTCGGGAAGTCGCGGAACTGACCAACCGCCTTTGCCCGGAAACCAAAGTCACCTATGCGGAACACAGCGCGAACACCTCGCCGTATGCGTGCTCGTTCGACGATTCCGCTATCCGGAAGGAACTGGGTTACGCGCCCGACTGGTCCATCGAGGACTCCGTAAAGGACTATATCCGCGTGGTCATGGGAAGAGATTAGCGATTGGGATGCTCTACCGTCGTGGCGGGGAAGGCCTTTTGAAGAAGAGGCTTTCCCCGGCTTCAACCTCTTTCCTTCCCAAGGCTTTTGAAAGGACTCTGTATGGCCGTATTGCTTGGTGTCTGTAATTGGGTGCACCCCCTGCTGCAATCTCCGTCATGCTGCAAGGAGCTGAAGGAAGCGGGGATCGATGCGATCCAGCTCAATTTGGGTTCTGCGGAGGAAGATTTTCCGCTGTTGTCGCCGGGCATACAGCGGCAATGGAAAGAAGAGGCGGAGCTATACGGCATCCGGCTTGACGCTGTAGCCGTGCTGGCTGTCCTGAAGCACGGCATGACCGCCGAGCCCGGAAGCGAACGGCGCAATACGGCGGAAAAGGCCATTGCCGCCGCCGTGGACTGTGCCGCCGACATGGGTATTCCCCGGATTGTGCTGCCGAGCTTCAAGGCGTCGGCTATCCGTAACAAGGACGATCTGCGTGAGACGGCCCGCTGTTTGCGGCTGGCCTGCGCGCTGGCGAAACACCGGGGCATTGCTGTAGCCACGGAAAATCTTCTTGATGTTACGATGATGAAATCCCTTTTGAATATCGTCGCCTACGACAATCTCTGTTCCTGCCTCGACCTGTCTCATTTTGTCCTGCGTGGGCGGGAAGACGTGTTTGAGGCCTTGCCGGAACACCTCGCCGTGTGTTGCGGCGTGCATCTCAAGGACGGCATGTACGGCGAACCCGGCGTCCAGCCTCTCGGTGAGGGGTCATGCCGCGCGGGTGAGTTGCTCGCGGCTCTGAAGCGGGAAGGGTACGATGGGCCGCTGTTCCTCGAAAACCGTTATACGGAGCCGGTTTTCGGCCCGGATGCCCTGTATGCGCTCAGGCGCGACGCCGAGTATGTCCGTCAGGCTTTTCTGTAACGGCTGTTGCCAGTTTTGGCTGTAACGTATCGCGGCGTTTCGGAAACATGCGGCTTCTTTCCTAAGCGTTTTTTGAGCGCAACGCCGTTGAGGGAAACGTACCCGCCGGGCCACGGTTTCGCAGTATGGCCTATTGCCCTTGCGGGATTACGGTACATCTGGGTGGGGCTGAATCCCGTTTACCGCGGAACGGCGCATGTTTTTTGAAACGACACGGAACCCTTTGAACAAAGGATAGGTCAGATGCCTCTTACCGGACCTCGGGACATGTTTGCTAAAGCCCTTGCGGGCGGTTTCGCCGTGGGCGCGTTCAACATCAACAATATGGAAACCGTACAGGGCATTTTGCAGGCCGCCGGGGACGAGCGTTCCCCCGTGATCCTGCAAGTCTCCAACGGGGCGCGCCAGTACGCCGGGCGGGGCTATCTCCGTAAAATGGCCAAAGCCGCTTCGGAAGAAACCGATGTGCCTTTTGTGCTGCATCTGGATCACGGGTCCGGTTTCGACATCTGCAAGGCCTGCATCGACGACGGGTTCACTTCGGTCATGATCGACGGCTCACACCTGCCTTTTGAGGAGAATGTGGCCGTCACCCGACGCGTCGTGGAGTACGCCCATGACAGGGGGGTCTGGGTCGAAGCCGAACTCGGACGGCTCGCCGGGGTCGAGGAAACCGTTTCGTCCCGCGAATCCGTTTATACCGATCCCGAAGAGGCAGAAACATTTGTAGCCCGTACCGGATGCGATTCGCTTGCCATTGCCATCGGGACGAGTCACGGCCCCTGCAAGTTTTCGGGGGAGGCGCGGCTTGATTTCGAGCGCCTTGACGCCATTGCCGCCCGTCTGCCGGGCGTTCCGCTGGTGCTGCACGGCGCGTCGAGCGTGCCGCAGGAGGCCGTGGCTGCCGTCAACGCGCACGGCGGGAATGTAGCGGGAGCCTCCGGCGTGCCCGAAGACCTGCTCCGCCGCGCCGCCGCTTCCGCCATTTGCAAGATCAATATTGATACGGATCTGCGGTTGGCCGTCACCGCCGCCATCCGGACCCTGCTTGCGGAGCGCCCCGAAACCTTCGATCCTCGCGCCTATCTGAGCGCGGGCCGCGAAGCCGTGCGCGAGATGGTCCGGCATAAGATCCGCGCCGTGCTGGGTTCGTCCGGGCAGGCATAAGCGTTCGGCGTCCGACCCCCCGGACGCTGGGCAGGGCGTCCCCGCGTTTGCGAGCCCTCGGGGACGCCCTTTCTTTTTGCCTCCGGTTCATGCTTCCGGAGCGCCTCTTCCCTTAGAAAGAAGCGCCTCGGGGAGACGGTGCTTCCGCCGCATTCCCCCCATCATGGGCTGGAAGTTTTTGTCCGGATACTGGTTTTTTAGGCTGGCCTGAAAGCGCGGTTTTTTTGTTCCGCAATGTGAAGGAGCGTTTTCACTTTTTCAAAGTGGGAACGCTCTTTTGCTGCGCACGGGATCGGTATGCCGTTACCGGGCAATGCGTGTTTTTGGGTGTGAAATCGGTTCGTTCCGTAGCGGGTGGAGTCTCTTTATAACTCTATCATACTAAAAATAATGTTTATTTTATTGACGCACCATGCCGTGTGAAGGATAGTATGGGAAAAAAGGAGACAGTCATGTCATACCGCATAGTCAAAAAGATCGTGACGGGCCGTCAGGCGATAGACGGGGCCGGGGTACATCTGGTCCGCGTGCTCGGCTCAGGGACGATCCGGGACTTTGACCCGTTCCTCATGCTGGATGCGTTCGACTCGCTGAATCCTGCGGATTACGTGCGCGGCTTTCCGCTGCACCCGCATCGCGGGATTGAGACGTTTACATATCTGGTGAAAGGCGAAATCGACCACAAGGACAGCCTTGGCAACAGCGGGCGGATTAAAGACGGCTGCTGCCAGTGGATGACGGCGGGCGGGGGCATCCTGCATCAGGAAATGCCCAAGGCATCCCCCCGGATGCTCGGGCTCCAGCTCTGGATCAACCTGCCGCGCGACAAAAAAATGGTCCATCCCAAATACCGCGACATCACCCCCGACGACATCCCCGTCATCGAGGAGAAGGGCGTGACGATCCGCGTCGTCACCGGAAAATACGGCAATATCGGCGGCGCGACACAAGGCGAATACGTGGACGTGCAGTTCCTTGATGTAGAGATGGGGCCCGGCGGTGCGTGGGAAATGGAGACCATCCCCGGTAATACCGTGTTCTCGTATCTCATGGAAGGTTCGTGCGCCTATGAGCCGGAAGGCGTGATCCAGCCCGCCCGCCGTGCCGTCCTCTTCTCGGAAGGGGACAAGATCCACCTCCATGCCGGTCCCGAAGGCGCCCGTATGGTCATCGTTTCCGGCAAGCCCCTCCGCGAGCCCGTGGCATGGGGAGGCCCCATCGTCATGAATACCGATGAGGAGCTGCGCAACGCGTTTATGGAACTGGAAGAGGGGACGTTCATCCGTCATGGGTAAAATTCTGCGGCTGTTCCGCCGTTGAAAGGTGCGGGCGTCCGTTCCAGCAGCTGCCCGCGCCTCGCCCAAAGCCCTCCTCACGCGTTCCCGCGGGATGGGGGCGCTTCAGCCTTGAAAGGCAGCGCCAGCCTGAAAGGAACCCGTTTCGGGGGAGGCGTTTTCCCTGCCTTTGCCGAACGGGAACCCGCAGGGCTTCCCGTTTTTGACAATACCGGAAGCCGCGCGGCGGCGGGCCTCGCGTTCCGATACACAGAGAAACATCAGGAGGTACAGGATGCACCATTCCCGAGTCATGGCAGGCGCGATGACGCTGTTGCTTTTGAGCGCTCCGGCTTCTTGGGGCGCAGCGCCGCAAAAGGCAAAGGCGGTGCCCACGGCGGAACCGTTTGAAGGGGTCGTTATCGCCGAAGGCCTTGCCGCCCCGTGGGATATGGTCTGGGGGCCGGATAATCATATTTGGGTTTCCGAGCGCGAGGGGAGCCGCATTATCAGCGTGGATCCCAAAACGGGCGAGAAAAAGCTCGTCGGCAGCATTCCGGACGTGAAGGTCGGGCCGCAGCATGAAGGCGTGCTCGGCATCGCCCTTGATCCCGATCTCGGCAAAAACGGCAGCAAGAACAACGTCTATATCGCGCATACATATATGGACGGCGGCAGGGAACACGCCCGCATCGTCCGGTTCCACTATGATCCGCAGACCCGGAAGATTGCCGATCCCAAAGTAATCCTGAGCAACATGCCCGCCGGGGATGACCACAACGGCGGCCGCCTGCGTTTCGGGCCCGACGGCAAGCTCTACTACTCCATCGGGGAGCAGGGGCACAATCAGGGCGCGAACGTCTGCAAGCCCATCGACGCCCAGCGTATTCCCACCAAGGCCGAACTCGACGCGGGCGATCATTCCGCCTATGCGGGCAAGGTACTGCGCCTCAATCCCGACGGCGGCATCCCGGACGACAACCCGGTCATCAACGGCGTCAGGAGCCACGTGTACACCTACGGCCATCGTAACCCGCAGGGGCTTGTGTTTGTGGGTAATCTGCTCTTTGAGGCCGAGCACGGCCCTTCGTCCGACGATGAGATCAATCTCCTCGTGGCGGGCGGCAACTACGGCTGGCCGCACGTCGCCGGGTTCCGGGATGATCAGGGCTACGTATACGGCAACTGGTCGGCGGCCCCTGATTGCGAAAAGCTGGCGAAGAGCTACTTCCCGACCGATATTCCCGCCAGCGTTCCGCAGCAGAAGGAAACCGAGTGGAAGGCCGAGGATTTCCGCGAACCCATCAAGACGTTCTATACCGTGCCGAATTCGTACAACTTCCGCGACGGGCGTTGTGGCGACATGGCCTACCTGTGCTGGCCGACCATCGCGCCGTCGAGCGTCGCCTACTACCCGGCGAACGGCCCGATCCCCGGCTGGGGCAACTCCCTTCTCGTGACCAGCCTCAAGAACGGCGCCCTGTATCGTGTACCCCTCAATGCCGACGGCAAGACCGCGCAGGGCGACGTGACCAAGTACTTCCATACGCCCAACCGCTACCGTTCGGCGCTCGTTTCGCCCGACGGGAAAACCATTTACGTGGCTACCGACGTGCGCGGCAACGCTCTCGGCAACGACGGCAAACCCGTCAACGACATGAAGAACCCCGGTTCGATCATCGCGTTCATCTACGACGCCAAGCAATAATTTCCGGTAAGGAACGGTACGGAGTTCCTGATGGAGGGAAACCTTTCTGGAGAGAGGTTTCCCTCTTTTGGTTTTCTTCACCTTTGCTGTGGCATCCGGCTGATAGGAAAAGCGGAATGGTAGGAACTTTGTCAGCGTGGAAGCTCCGGAAATGTGATGGAGAGAAGGGGAGGCCACAAAGAAGTATTCGCATGGCTCCCTCTTCTTTTTCCTATGAGAGGAGGCTTGGGGCTTTGGTTCCCATATGGTTTTTTTGAACGGTATCTGTTTGCTTTACAAGGAAAAAAGTTCACTTCCCGAGGGCCCATTCAGCGCCATGTTTCAAGCGGTTCCGTTGGCGGCCTTGCGGTCAAAGGAAACGCGGCTCAGGTCAAGGGTGCTTCCCTTGCCAGCGCATGGCTCTCGCCTTGCGGAGCACAGGGGAAGCGCCCTTGTCAGGGGTCAGGGAGAAGCCTCTGGGTGAGGCCCCGCTTCAGGCTTGCTTCGGTTCGGGCGTCCGTTTGCCGCCCAGTTTGCTGGAAAGGCCCATGAACACCGCATAGAAAAACGGGGCGTACAGCACGGTGAGCAACGCCGTCGCCACCATGCCGCCGAAAACGGCCGTCCCCAGATATTGCTGGTTGATCGCGCCCGCTCCCGTGGCCCAGAGCATGGGCAGGGCGCCCACGGCATAGGCCAGCGAGGACATGAGGATGGGCCGGAATCTGACGCTCGCGGCCTTGTGCGCCGCCTGCATGGCGGTCATCCCCTGCTCCCCGTAACGGCGCGCGTACAAGACCAGAATCAGCGCGTTTTTGCTGGACATGGCGATGAGCAGCAGCATCCCGATCTGTACATAAATATTGTTGTCCATGCCGCGCAGCATGATGGCGGCCACGGTGCCGAACAGCGCCAGCGGGATGACCAGCAGCACGCCGAGGGGCAATATCCAGTTGGCATACAGTGCGGCAAGGATCAGGTAGACCAGCAGGATCGCCAGACCGACGGCAATGGCGGCCTGCCCGTGGCTTTTCTCTTCCTGAAAGCTCATCCCCGTCCACTCGTAGCCGAAACCTTGGGGCAGTACCCGCCCGGCGATTTCTTCCATAGCCTTCATGCCGGCGCCCGTGCTGACGCCGGGGGCGGCGCTGCCCTGCATGGATGCGGAAGAGTAGAGGTTATAGCGCGTCACGATGCTCGGCCCGCTGACCTGCTGGACGGAAGCGAAACCCGCCAGCGGCACTTCCTCGCCTTTGCCGTTGGGCACGCGCAGGGACAAAAGGTTGTCCGCCGTGCTGCGGTAGCGTTCGGCGGCCTGCACGCGCACCTGATAATTCTGGTTGTATTTGCTGAAGGTATTGATGTATTGGCCGCCGAACGCCGTTTGTATGGCCGTGAAAAGCTGCGGCAGGGCAATGCCTTCCGTCATGGCCTGCGTGCGGTTCACGTTCAGGTAGAGCTTGGGCGTCGAGGCGGAATACAGGGACATGACATGCTCAAGGCGCGGATCTTTCGCCGCCGCTTCCTCGTAGGCCCGGACCGCCGCTTCCAGCGCCTGAGGCCCGCGGCTGGCCCGGTCTTCGATCATCATGTCGAAGCCCCCGGCATTGCCGATGCCCATGATGGGCGGTGGCGGGATGACCATGAATTCCCCTTCGGGGATTTGGCCGAACCCCCGGTAGAGTTCGTCCATGATGGCGTACTGGTTCAGTTTGGTGCCGCGTTTCGCCCAGCTTTCAAAGATCACGAAGGCCGTCACCGCGTTGGGCAGGGCCGCGCCTTCCATCATGGAAAAGCCGCTGATGGTGACCCATGTTTCCACGCCGGGCGTGTTGGCGAACACCTCATCCATACGGCCCGCCAATTCCGAAGTGCGCGGGCTGGCCGCGGCGTCGGGCAGTTGTGCGCTCACAAGGACATACCCCTGATCTTCTTCGGGCAGGAAGCCCTGCGGCAGGGTTATCAGCCCCCAGACGGCAAAGGCGGCGAGGACGCCGTACGTCAGCAGGGCGATGGCGGGCGAGCGCAGGGTGATCCCCACAATGCGCATGGCAAAGCCGTGCAGGGCGTTGTACCCGCGGTTGAAGACCCGGCAAAAGACATTGCCTGTCGTCACGTCGGCCTTGTCTTCCGCGAAATCGGGCCGTTCGCCCTGCGGGGCGTCGAACGAGGCCGGGCGCACGGCTTTTTGCTGGCGGAGCAGCAGGGAACATTCCGTGGGCGTGAGCGAGATGGCGAAAACGGCGCTGAGGAGTGCCGCGCCGCCTATGACCAGCGCGAACTGGCTGTACAGCTGCCCTGTGATGCCGGGGAGCGTGGCCGCCGGGAGGAATACGCTGGCAAAGACGAACATCACCGCCACGATGGAGAGGAACAGATCCCTCATGCCCGCGAGGGCGGCTTCCTGCGGCGTCAGCCCCCGCTCCAGATGGGACATGGTGGCTTCCACAACGATGATCGAGTCGTCCACGATGAGCCCTATCGCCAGCACGAGCGCGAAAAGCGATATCATGTTCACCGAAAAACCGGCGATGTTCAGGAAAACGAACGCTCCCATGAGGGTCACGGGCCTGACGACCGCCGGGCCGACCGCCGGAAGTTCTGGAGGAAGACCAGCACGACCAGCATGACCAGCACAATGGACTTCACAAAGGTCAGATATACTTGCGTCACGGCGATGGAAACGAAGTGCGACGTGTCGAACGGCATTGTCCAGCGCATGTCGGGCGGGAAATCCTTGGACAGTTTTTCCATGGCGCTGCGGATGTTGGCGGCGGTTTCAAGGGCGTTGGCGTCGGGCAGCTGGTAGATGGCGATGAGCGCCGCGTTGTCCCCGCGGATCTGGGACTGCGCCCCGTAGGACTGCGCCCCCATTTCGATTTCGCCCACGTCGCGCAGCCGGATTATCTGGTTGCCGGGCAGCGTCTTGACGATGATGTCGCCGAATGCCGTGGGCGTGTCCAACTGCCCCTGCATGAGCACCGTCAACTGCATGGCCTGCTTGTCGGAATTGGGCCTGCCGCCGACGTTGCCCGCGGCTACCTGGACGTTTTGCTGGCTGATGGCCTGATTGACCTCGTCCACGCTCACGCCGAGGTAGTTGAGCTTGTCGAGATCCAGCCAGATCCGCATGGCGTAGAACCCGGCCCCGAAAGCCTGCACCTGCCCGACCCCCTTCACGCGGGAAAGGACGTTTTCGATTTGCAGGTTTGCGTAGTTGGCCAGAAAAAGGTTGTCGTAGGAGCCGCCGGGGGAATCGAGGGCTATGACCTGCAGGATGGAGGGGGAATGTTTGGTGACCGTGACCCCTTGCTGCTGTACGACCTGCGGCAGCAGCGGGAGCGCGTTGTTGACCAGGTTTTGCAGCAATACCATGGCGATATTGACATCGGTCCCCAGCGCGAAGGTGACGGTGAGGGAATAGGTGCCGTCATCGGCGCTGGTGGAGGACATGTAGATCATGTTTTCCACGCCGTTGACCTGCAATTCTATGGGCGCGCCGACGGTCTTGGCCACGGTTTCCGCGTCCGCGCCGGGATAGCTGGCGGAAACGGCGATCGTCGGCGGGGTGATGTCGGGATACAACGCTATGGGAAGGCGCGTCAGCGACACGATGCCCAGAATGACCGCAATGATGGCAATGACGTTGGTAAAAATGGGATTTTGGACGAACAGGCGTGTAAACATAGGACATTCCTCATACTGCGGGGGGAGGTGCCGATAGCGTGCGGCGGGGCGTCATTGTGCGGTGTTGGTGACGGCCATGCCCTGCCGGATATGGGCCATGCCGTCATAGATAACCAAGGATTCCGGGGTAATCCCGCTGATGACGGCAATGCGGTCACTGCCCACGGCGGGCCCGGTCGCCACGGGGACCATGCGGGCCCGGCTGTCCTGTGCGATGACGTATACAAAGGACTTTCCCTGATTCTCCAGCACGGCCTGCCGGGGAATCACCATCACTTCGTCCTCACGCTCCGTGGGGACCTGAACCCGTACGAAAAGGCCCGGAAGCAGCTTGCCGTCCGTATTGGGGAAAACGCCGCGCAGGGCGAGCGTCCCGGAAGAGGCGTCCACTTGCGGGGAAATGTAGTCGAGCTTCCCCTTGATGGAATAAGGCCCATCGCCGACGGCCAGTTCCAAGGGGATGGATTTGGCGTCGTCGAAGCTGTTCAGAAGCGGCAGGATGCTGTCCGCCGGGGCCGTAAAACTGGCATAGACGGGATCTTGGGAAACGATGGAGGCAAGCGTTCCGGTCTGCGGGCTGATCACATTGCCGACATCCACTTTATGGCGCGACACGCGCCCGGTGAACGGGGCCTTGATGACCGTATATCCCAATTCGATGCCCGCTTGGGTCAGGGCGGCTTGCGCGGCGGCGACCTGCGCTTCGGCATTGCTCAACTGTTCGCGCCAGCTGACCACCGTGGCCTGTGAGGCCGCCCGTTCCGCGTAGAGCTTCTGGTTGCGGGCGTATTCGACCGCCGCCCTGTTCCGCACCGCCTTCTGCGCCGCCAGCGTGGCCTCGGCCTGCTGCCGTTTGGCCTTGTACATCGTGGGATCAATGACGAACAGGGTGTCCCCTTCCTGCACGAGCGCACCGTCCTCATAGGCTATTTTTTGCAGCGTGCCTTCCACCCGGGCAACAATGTCCGCAGTGCGCACGGCCTGCGTCATCCCCGTGCTTTCCACCAGCAAAGGCACGTTCCGCCGCTCCGGTTTGACGGCGGCCACGGGCAGGGGTTCATCCGTTTCCGCCTTATGCGGCGTGTCGTTGCAGCCGGCCAGAACAAGGCAGAAGGCCACAACGATCCCCGACAGTCCGGGCAGGAGGAACGCGGGCACGCGGGCGGGATTTTGGCGAAGGGATGTTTGGGAGTCGCAGCTGTGCATATCAGTAACCTCTGTGCGTTTCGGCTTGTGGGATCTCGGACTGCCCGGCAACGGGGACGCTTTCCATATCGCGCAACATGCCGCCCCAGTCGGTACGCTTTTTCATCGCGTCGATGGTGGCCTTGGGCAACGGCAGGGGCTGGGGCTGCCAGCCGCCGCCCAGGGCTCGGAACAGGGCCACGGCTTGCAGCGCCGTGTTTCCCGCTGCCGCCGCAACGCTGTTTTCTTGCTGGTATTGCGTGGTCTGGGCCGAGACGACCGTGGTAAAATCGGTGCTGCCCGCGTTGTACTGCTCAAGCGCCAGCTTGGTGGAGCGCCCGGCGGCTTCGGCGGCCTGCTGGAGCAGGGTCAGGCGCTGGCGGGAACGGATGAAGGAACTCATGGCGTTCTCGGCTTCCTGCAATGCCTGTAGCACCGTTTGTTTGTAGGTGACGAGGCTTTGCTGGAAAACGGCGTCCTGCGCGCGTACGGCATTGTACAGCCGCCCGTAGTTGAGGAAGGGCAGCACCAGGGACGGCGAGGCGCTTGCGGTGAAGGCGTTGTGCGAGAAGGTGTCCCCCAGCGTGAAGGCTCCGACGTCGCTTCCTTGGAATCCCAGAAAGCCGCTGATGGAAAACGAAGGGAACAGCGCCGCCTTGTTGATGCCTATACGCGCGCACTGGGCCGCCGCCTCCTGTTCCGCCTGCCGTACATCGGGCCTCCGGCGCAGGAGATCCGCCGGGACGCCTATGGCTATGTCCAGAGGAATAAAGGATTGGGCGGTGCGTTCCGCCGCGTATGGCGTTGCCCCCTGAGGAAGCGTTTTCCCCGCTGTGGGCACGGAAGACGCCAGCGCTGCACCGGAAGCCGTTTGAGGCGGTTGCGGCACCCAGCCCGGGGCCAGTTCCGGTATGGGGCCGGGGGGGATGCCGAGCAGCAGGCACAGGGCATTGCGGTTGGTGATCAGCTGTGCTTCCAGCTGCGGGATGTCGGCTTCCGTATTCTTCTGCATGGCGACGGCTTGATCGTAGTCCCGCCCGCTTGAGGCTCCCAAGCGGAACATGGCTTCGGTCAGGCGTACGGATTCCTTCTGCGCCAAGCTGTTGCGCCGTGCGATTTCCAGCTGTTTTTCCGTCATGCGATAGCTGAAATACTGTTGGGCGACATCGGCGCTGAGCGTTACGAGCGCGAGTTCATAGCCCGCATGGGCGCCTTGCAGGGCGGCTTTGGCGGCTTCGGCGTTGCGCCGGTATTTGCCCCAGATGTCGATTTCCCACGTCGCCTGAAAGCCCAGATTCAGTTGCTGGATGGTGCCGGGCTGCGAGGGCTCGCCCGGTTGGGGCGCGTCTGCGGACCGGCGGCTGGGGTGTTCGGAGCTGTATGTTCCGGTGAGCTCCTGCGTCTGCGGAAAGAAACTGCCTATGGCAATGGCATATTGTGCGCGGTACTGTACGATTTTCAGCAGGGCCGCCTCGATGGTGGGGCTGGAGAGGCGCGCCCGCGTCACAAGCTGGTTCAGGGCGGGGTCGTTGAAGCTCTGCCACCATGTATCCAGAGAGACATTGCCGACGAGAGGGTGTTGCGGGTCGCCCGCATCCCATTTTTCCGGCATGTTTTGCATATCGGGTCGCTCGAAATCAGGCCCCACGCTCCATGTGGAGCACCCCGGCACCCCGATCAGGCATAGCGCCACGATGAGTGGTTTGGCGATGCCCGCCCTGAGCCAGTGTGATCGCACTCGAGAGGAACGGCTGTCGAATGGGTAGGGATTACGGGCCAATGCAGTAGAGAATACGTTGTTTGGCATACGGCATCCTGAATGCAAAAGGATCACGTCAAGGCTTCAAGCACTGATGGGGGAAAGGAAGCCCTTTTCTTTTAGGAATAGCCCGTTTTGGGCGAACTCCCATGATTATTTGAATGATTCTCATGAGGTATGGGGGAGGGAACACGTTTCAAGGCGGGAATGCCGCTGGAAAGCATGAACGGATTGACGCAGCGCGCGAAAAAAGGTGCCGCGCTGTTGGAGCGGGGCACCTTGGGAGGCCGTTTTAACGGAATCCGCCTGATGAGGGCGCTTCTTTTTGTGTTATCGGAGCAGCAGGATTGCCGCCCCGGTGCAGGCTATGATGGAGCCGATGATGGAGTTGGGGGCGGGGATGCGGCGTTCCATGATGCCGGTGATGATAAGCAGGGCGATGGGTTGAAGGCCGATGAGCATTGCGGCGACGGCGGCGGGAAGATAGTCGAGGGCGACGCACGAAAGCCAGATGCCCCCGGCGGGGCCGAAGAGGCAGCCGAGCGGGAAAAGCTTGAGGATGCCGGGGTTGGCCTTGAGGTTCCCGAACGCCGGGCGGATGGCTCCGAAGGCGAGGCCCACCGCCCAGATGCCCGCAGTGGAAATGGCGTTGCGGTAGAAAGCCAGAGGCAGCGCCCCGATGCCCTCCTGGAGGGCTTGTTTGGAAAAGACGATGCCGAGCGCGACGAAGACGGCGGCAAGGAGGGAAATGATGACCCCTTTGTTGCGCTGTTTGCTGGATACGGGAGGGTTATGGGCGTCCCGCTGTTCGGAGAGGACCACGAGGATCACCCCGCACGTCGCTACGAACACCGAACCCTCGCCCACCTTACTGACGAGGCTAATGCTGCCGTTGAGAGCGCTGACTATCTGCTTGACAAGCG
>ENA-UEPD01001457-UEPD01001457.1-human-gut-metagenome-genome-assembly--contig:-NODE-1457-length-12864-cov-5.695159_pt1 | contig 12864 bp, 5 predicted proteins | sample MGYA00242895_ERZ507906 | MGnify/ENA primary metagenome ERZ507906 (study PRJEB26167, sample SAMN06115416) | human gut metagenome | host: Homo sapiens | place: China:Guizhou | collected 2015-03-03... | reverse complement strand
GAAAAAATAAACGCGGTGGGGTTTCTTGATACCCGACCGCGTTTATCTTTGTCCGCTGATATACGGGCAAATTGTTTTTTATTGTAGATTACTTTCTTGCGCCATCCGAGCCGATGGTATATCCGTCAATGGTGGTATTCACCGCCATCGTCCCGTCTGGGTAGAAGTAGTACCACTTTCCGTCAATCTGCTTCCAGCCGCCGGCAAACATCATTCCGGTAGCCTTGACCAGCCAGTACCACTTCTGGTCGTCGGAGAGCCAGCCCTTCACTGGCTTCCCATTTCTGTAATAGCTCCACTGGCCGCTGTCATTCTGATGCCAGCCGTTTGCGGTCTGCGAGTCAATGACGATCTCCACAAACCGCCGCAGGACGGTGGCGACTTCGGCGCGGGTGGCGGTTCCTTTGGGGTCAAAGCGGTTATTTTCCTTGCCAGCCAGGATGCCCGCCTGCTGCATGACCTTAACCGCATCCTTCGCCCAGCTACTGATCTGTGCGTTGTCCGCAAAAGTCACAGCCTGGAGGGTTTTCGGAAGGTCGCAGCCCAGCTTTTTGGCGTAATTTGCCATGATGACTGCCATCTGTTCCCGGTTGATGTTGGTATCCGGCGCAAAGGTGATGGCAGTAACGCCCTCCACAATGCCGGTCTGCGCCGCCCAGTTGACATAAGGCGCATAGTAAGCGTCGGCTTTCACATCGGTGAATTTCCCGGTTTTGTAGCTGTCCGGATTGATGCCCGCCAGCCGCCCCAGGGCGGTGACGAACATGCCTCTGGTCATGCCGGTGTTGGGACTAAAGGTGGTGTCACTTGTGCCGGAGAGCAGTCCTCGGCTGGCAACAAAGAGGATGTTGTCCGCAGCCCAATGGCCGGTAATGTCGGTGAAAGCCGGGGCAGGGTTCTTGTAGCCGATGCCGTAGATGCTGAAATGACCGGTTTCAAAGACAACCGCTTTCTGGCTGGCATCGTAGCTGGATTTGGTGATCCATTCCACCTTTCCCGCGTCGTCCACATAGACTGCATAGAGATTACCTGTCTGCTCACCCTTTGCCGGTGTGTAGGGCAAACGCACCGATATAGTGTGACCATTTAAGTTGGCAATCGGTGTTTCTTTGCCGCCGGAGAGATACACCAGCGACAGATCGTAGGCCGGTCTTGTGCCGATAGCGGCTTTGGCCTCGGTGGAGCGCAGGGCATCCACCTTATCTGCCCGGAGAATGATGTCCCCACCAGCGGAGACGCTATCCAGCTGCTTCAGAGTGTCCAGCCCGATATTAACCGAAACCAGATGATCTGTTGCAACGGTAAACTGCCGGATATTTTCTTTGACCAGCAGATCCAGTGTCTGCGCCTTGATGGTCACGTTAAAAGAGGTCTGGCCTGCCGTCTGGGTGATGGGAACGGTAACGGCAATCCCGTTCTCTGTGGTGCCGTTCTTTTTCGCATCCTGTTTGGCCTTGTCGATGGCGGACTGGACAGAGCTGTTGTCCACTGCCGCATTGCCATTTTTATCCGGCTGTATGGGTTTGGTTTCACCGGTGACAGGGGCTTGAGGCTTGTCCTCCGGCTGGTTGGTGTTATCATTGTTGTCGGAATCGTCAGAATCGCCGGAGGAGGAGCCGCCACTGCTGCCCGAACCACCAGAGGAGGAGCCGCCGCCGGAGCTGCTGGAGCCGCCGCCACCACCGGAGGAGCGAGGGTTGACGGTCAGGGTACCGCTTTCAGGTGTTCCGACTTCATAATTGGTATCCATACCGGATTTCAGTGCAGTCGTCCCACTCACAGTGATGGGGAAAGAGCCGGTGCTTGTGCCGTCCGCCGTGCAGAAAGCAGTTGCTTTCGTTTCGATCACAGTAGCTTCGCTGTCGCCGGAGGCAAAGTTGCCGTAGGTCACGGTGAAGGTGGGGAGCGTTCCGTTCGCGGTCATGCTCTTGTTGTCTGCCTTGACGCTGATCGCGCGCTTTGCGACGGAGACGCTAACGCTGTTCTCCGGTACATCCGCATAGCCATCGTTGCCGATGACCTTGTAGTACACAGTGTAAGTACCGGCGTTCTTGGCCTTGGGAAGCTCCGTGCTGTAGCCGCTGCCAGAGGCCAGGCTGTACTGCAAGGTACCACCAGTGGCAGAGCCAGCATCAATCAGCACCTGATCTGCGCCGTTGTAGACCAGTCTGGTCTTGGCCGTAGGAGCGGTGACCACAGGGGTAGTCTTGTCGTTCACGGTAACCGTTACGGTGATTGTATAGCTCTCATAGTTGGTCGCGCCGGTTACAGGAACTGTGATGGTGGCCATTTTATTGGCCTTGCTCGCGTCGTTCACAAAGGTGAACTTCAGGGAGTTGCCCTCCATGACGGGATCGCCGCTGAGGACTTTTTCGCTATCTGCTGTGGTGATTGTTCCAAAACTGCCGCCCGCGGCCAGATAGCGGATCAGATCCACGGAACCGGTCGTGCCGTACTTGGCGGAGCCGGAGACGGACATGTTGCCGTAAGTTGCCTTGGTGATATTCAGTGTGACCCCATCCTTCGTCAGCGCCTCATAGTTGTCCGCACTGCTTTCTGGGGTAAAGGTCGCGGTGTATGTTCCCTTGTCGCCCACGTTGGGGACCGTGTCGCCGGTGAGACGCCATGTACCCGGTACCACCGTGCCGTTCCGCTTCGCGGTCAGGCCGGAGACGGTGAGCCCGCTCAGCTTGTCTCCGTAAGTACCGGAAGCAGTGCCGGTCCCTTCCACGGTCAGCATTGCCTTGGTGACCTCACAGGGAACAGAAACAGTAGTTGCACCGTTCTTGATCTTGTAGTTATCCTTTCCGGTGCCGTCCAGCGCAATGCTGACATTCATGCTGGTCTGGCCGCCCACATTGGCGCTGGTGTAGGCAACGGGCGTAACCTTGACCGTCACGCCGCTGTCGGCGGAGAGGATGCCGGTGACGTTCAATTCGCCGGTGGCGGTGCCTGCGTTGGTCGTGCCGTCATAGGTCTTGCTCACCTTGTAGCTGCCGGCGGTGACGGTGACTTCCTTTTTCTCCACGACGGCGTTCACGGTCGCGCTGCCCTTATGGGTGCCGCTCTCGTAGGTCGCGGTGATACCCTTGGTGGGCGTACCGGCCTTGATAGCCTGAAGCGTGATTGTTTCGGTATTTGCATTGGGTCCTACCAGCTTGAAGTATCCTCGGTCGTAATCCCAAGTCCACTTTTTGTTCGCGCCGGTCGTGTCACCGGTCTGCGATGCCGCCAGGGTGAACTTCTGACCGTAGCTTACGGTTCCGGGCAGGCCGGTGATGGTCACATCGGCAGTGGCCTTGTCAACGACTGTCACGGTGAAGGTTCCCTCCGCCGCATTGTAGTTGCCCGTTTCCACGGCGGTGACCTTGATGGTAAACTGCGCGGCTGTACAGGTCGGCTGTACAGTCAGTTGATTGCCAGTCAGGCTGACACCTTCAAGAGCTTGGCCGTCCAGCGCATAGGAGAGCGTACCGGGATTGCTACCGCCGGTCACGCCCGCGACGGTTGCCCAATCGGAAATATCCTCGGCAATACCGCCCTTGACGATGGTCTTATCTGTGGGAACGGTGATGGTCTGCGTTGCCTTACCAATGGTAAACTTCCAGCCGTCTGTCGTCAGGTCGTCAGTCGTGGCATTGTAGTTTGCACCCTCCGCAACGGAAACTTTGACCGTGTAGTCACCTGCGACCTTCGGTTCAGTCTCCGCACCGTTTTTGAAATACTTCACCGTGACAGCGCCCATGCCGTTGATGCCGGTATTCGGTTCGACCGTGGCGGTCTTGGCGTTTCCGTCATAGGTCAGGCCAGCGGGCGCGGTAAAGGTGAAGTCGCTTGCCGTCGGGATGGCCTTTTTGATGGTATACTCCACGCTGGCGGTCGCATTGTCCAGCGTGATGCTGGCGGTGTAGGTGCCAGCATTCGTGGGGAGTGCGCCGTTTTCCAATTGCTGAATATGCGTGCCCGACTTTATGTAGCTGATGGTGATCCCACTCGCCGCCGGACCCTGCCAATCGCTGCTTGCAGTCACCGTGGCGGGTTTGCCTTCCCCGCTGTAGGTCAGCTCGGCGGGGGGCGCAATGGTCACGCTGCCGCCGCTGGCGGAGCACTTGCTGCACTTGGCCTTGATGGTCGCGCCGCTTTCCGTGTACGTCCAGCTATGCTGATGCCGGGTCACGGTGAACGGCTCGCTGTCGCACTGGTAGCCGTTGTCGCTCCACACATGAACGCGGTATTGGTAGCTGCTGTTTTCCGGCAGATCGCTGATGGAGAGCGTCCCGCTTTCCGCCCCGGTATGCGTCGCATTATTCACTGTGTAGAAATACTGACTACTGAGCCAATCTTTGTCTGATTCTCTAAATAGCTCCCACCGGTAGCTGACATTCTCCGTTCCGGGCGTGACCACCGCAGTCAGCGTGATGTTGCCGTCCGTCGCAAACGCCGAGCTTCCGGTGTAGTTCGTATCGTTATTCGGATAGATCTTTTCGACCGCGAAGGGGGCTTTTTCAACGGTGACTTTTGATAGGTCTATATTGGCGTTGGAGACCCATTCGTTATCCTTTGTGCTTTTGTAAGCGTACCCCTTCGCCAGCAGCGCGTAGGGCTTGACATAGCCGGTGCTGCCCTCGATCGCGCCGTAGCTGCCGCCGCTGAGGCTGGCGCTGCTGCCGTCGTCCTTTACAGTCACACCGCTGAAGGTGCCGTTGCTCAGCAAAAGCTTTCCGCCGTTCTGCGCCGTGACAATGGCGAGCTTCGTATCCTTGTCGTTGACGGTCAATTCCGCGCCTTTGCCGTCCACCGTCACATTGAAGTCTCCGTTGCTGCCCGTGACCGTCAGAGAAATGTCCTTGGCGGTGAGGTTTGCTCTTGTGACCGTTTTCCCGCCGGTCGCCAGCGTCACCGGCCCGTTGGTCAGCTCATAGGTGGTCGAATGCCCGTTGACATAGCCATCCACATCCTGATACAGCGTGATGGTCTTTTCGCCGTCCGCCGCGTTCGCCGCCTCGATGGCAGTGGCAAAGGCCGCGTACCAGCTCGTCTTGCCGCCGACGGTCAGCGACGCCGCCATCTGCTTGCCGCAGATGCTGCAAATGCCCTTGCCGTCCGTGCCGCCGTCGTGCGTATGCGACACGACCTTGACATTTTCCAGCGATCCCACTCTATCTTCGGTCACAGCCTGATCATCGACTGTTCTGTAATACGCCGCGCCCTCCGCCAGCAGGTCGGCGAGTTTGCGGTCGCCGTTGGTTTTGATTGTCGTAAATGTGCCGCCGGAGAGCTTGACTTTGGTGGTGTAAAACCACGCGAAGACAAACGTGCCGCCGGAAATCGTGCCCGTGACAGAAGAATTGAGGAACTGAACGCCGCCATGCACCTCATCACTGGTAAAGCTGCCGCCGCTGATGTTCGCGATGCTGCTGCCGTTGAATTCGACAGGACCATCGAAGGTACCGCCCTTGGCGTTCAGCGTGCCATTCACCGTGACGGTGGAGGTGAATGTGACGCCCTCCTTCACCGTCGCCGTGCCGTCGATGGTCGCACCTCGATAGCTGCCGCTGGCAAAGGTCACGTCCGCGTTTTCAGCGACCGTCACATTCTTGGCGGTGTGCGTTCCGCCCTCCAGCGTCAGCGTGCCGGTCAGCGGCATGGAGGTGCCGAAAGCATACATATCCCGCAGCAGGGTCAGCGTCGGCTCGGTGCAGCCCGCTGCGCTCCAGCCGTTCAAGGTCTGGATGGCCTCTGCATAGCCGTGTTCCAGCGCGCTGTCTTCCGTGAAGTAGGCAGTCTTGGTCGTGCCGTCGGTGCTCTGGGCGGTAATTTTCGTGTACAGTTTCTTGTGGCACACAGAGCATACGGGGTTGCTGTCATCGGCGCACTGATGGACGCACTCCGGGAACTGTACCTTGTACGCTGTATAGCCGGTCAACTCTGCAATTTTGGTGCTCTTATCAACGACGCTCCATGTACCGCTGTTTTCGCCGTACAGCTCGCACTTCGCGTAGTCGGTTCCCAGCAGGTCTTTAACGGTGAGGCTCTTGCTCTTATTGTTATCCGTGAACCTGCCGATGGTGCAGGCGTTTGTATTGCCATTCCACAGCTTCAGATTGTAGCCTGTGCTTGTGGAGCCGCCCGCAGCATTGCTTAAAGCTAACTCGCCGATTTTGCCGCCAAAGCGCTCCAATGCGCCGCCGGTAAGAAGCTCCACGCACGAAATGTCGCCGGTGTAGGAGTCGTCAACCGCCAGCGTTCCGTTGGACGCAACCCAAAACTTGACATTGAGCGCCTGCGTTCCGCCGCCCTTGCTGGAATCCTTGACCGTCAGAGTATTGGGCTTGTTCCCGTCTCCGACATGAATGTAATAACGCCCGCTGCTGACAGTTTTGCCATTCAGATCCAGCGTCGCTGGGTAGGTATCAGAAGAGCAATTTCCTGTGAGCGTCACATCCCGCAGCAGCGTCACGGTGCTGCCTCTGGCTGCATTAAACGCCTCCGTCAGCGTCTTATAATAGGCGCTATCGCCCACGCGCGCGTCGAATTGCGTTTTGCACTTCTTGCAGGTGTAGCCGGTATCGTCCATCTCGTGCGTGCAGGGCACAAGATAGACCTTGCCGTCCTTGCCCAGACTGGTCTCGCTGTCGGCGGCGTCCGCCTTGAAGTTCTCGGCGCGGAGCGTCACGCCGCTTGCCGGTTCGGCGATGGCCCCATGCTCTATGCCTTCACGCACGCCCACATGGATGACCGAATTCTCACTCAATTCGCCTGATACAAGAATGGGCAGCTTCCAAGCAAAATTGGCGTAATAACCGGCCTTCACCGAGCCGGAAACAGTGAGCTCAGGAGTTGTTGTTTCCTTTCCGTCGTAGTAAACGTCATATTGAGAGTTGTCGGTAACGGTAGCATCGGTGAGGGTAATAGCGCCCTTTCCATAGATGCCGCCGCCCTCATAGGTGCTGTTGTTTCCGGTGATCGTCACATTCTTGACGGTTACCCCTCTCTCCGAATAAATGCCGCCTCCGTGGCCATACCTTGTATTCCCCGTGGCGGGCGCCTTGTTGTCGGTGATCGTGGCGTTGGAGATCGAAACACTGCCGGCGTTATAGTGGATATAGATGCCGCCGCCGTTGCCCTTGGTGGCCGTGTTGTCGGTGATGGTGCCGCCGTCCATGGTGAAGCTGCACTTCTGACCCACATATACGCCGCCGCCACCGCCGTCGGACGCGGCTGCGGTGTTGTTGGAGATGGTGCCGCCGTGCATGGTGAAGCTCGGCGCTGTGACATTGGAGTTCGTCGTGCCGATAAGGAACACACCTCCGCCGGAGCTGCTGCCTGCTGCATTACCGGTAATCGCTCCACCATACATGGTAAAGGACGAGCCAGTCTTAATGTTATTATGTGAGCCGATCTCTACGCCGTTTACAAAGCCGGTAATCGTGCCACCATAGAGGTTGAATGTGCCGCCGTTGATGGACACGCCGCTCCCGCTTCCGTTGCCCTGGAGCTTGCCCGTGCCGGTGCAGTCGGTCAGCGTCAGCGTCGCGCCGCTGCCGACGGTGATTTTGCCGTTGATCGTCTGCCTGTTCAGGCAGAGGTTGACCTCGCCCGTTGGCACAGTCCAGTCGCCCGACACAGACTGCGTCAGATAATAGCTGCCCGCAGAATTGGGCAGGGAATTGGCTGCCTTCCATTCTGTGTTGGTGCTATGGGTATGACCGTTGACCTCTGTATCGCTGTCCTTGCCGCAGACACAGTGGGTATGATTGGCCTGCGGCAGCGCAAACGCAGCCAGCACCGCACAAACGGCGTTATAGCGCGTCATGTCCAGCTTGGCGGCCTGCTCATCGGTGAGGGCCTTTATTTTTGCATCAATGGCTTTCAGCTGCTCCTCAATTTCGGTCGCATTGTCCTCCGTGACTGTTTCAGGCAGGGCGTCAATGAGTGCCTGCACAGCCAGCACCGCCTCCTCTTTTCCAAGACAGGCAGAGAAGTCTGCATTCTCCGCAGAGCAGACCGGACAGTCGAGATTGACCGCCTCCTGCTCACAGTGGGTCTCGCAGCTGCACTCCGCCGGAGCATTCCCGGACACACCGGGAACAAGCCCGCTGTCCTGGGAATTACACTGCTCACAGGTATACCCGCAGGGCGTCCCCTCTGTGGCCGGAATGTAGCCGCAGGTATCGTCATGTTCGCCGCGTTCATGAGGGCAGCTTAATTCTTTTGTGATACAGCCGCTTTCCTCACTGCATTCATGGGTACACGCAGTCGGCTGGGCCTCCTCTGCTTCAGATGGGGTCGCCGTATTTTCTGATACGCTGCCTTCCAAAACAGGGTAACAGCTTTCGTCATGCTCATGGACACAGGCTGCCCCTTTGGTTCCTTCCGTATATCCGCAGTCCTTTGTATGTTCCGGGTGATGCTCACACAAGCCCGTATGGACGGCGGACGCACCCGCTTTCACCGCAAATGTCGGAACGCCCGGCATCGTAAAAATCATTGCCGCCGCCAGTAAAAATGCGGCCGGCCGTTTCCATTTCCATTTCATTTTATTCATCCTCCTCACGTTGTTCGTTCCTTCTCGTTGTTTTCTGAAGCAGCCGGGATACTGCCTCCCGCAGCTGATATTCCGTCACAGGCTTCACCAAAAAGGTGTCCACCTGCAGCCTGCGGCTTTGGGGTTCAAACTCTGTCTGGTCGCTAATCCACAGGAGAGGGACATCCCTGCTGTACCCTCGTATGCTCATGCAGAAATTCATCCCCCTGGCTCCGTCCTCCATGACCACCACAGCATCATAAGGCCCATCCCGCTGCATGGCATAGGTACAAAACACGCCGTTATCAAAGCGGTCTACTTTGCCCAGCTTCATCAGCAAAGCGGTTTCTTTTTCTTTCTGGCTATAACTGCACAGCGCAATTCGCATTTTCGCACCTCCATTTCATGATGGGTTTTATCGCCTCATATAGCTCCTGATCGGAGCAGTCTGCCGGAAGAAATACAGGGATACGCAGGTGATACGCGATCAGGGCGAAGTTTTTATCATCGCTCCACCAGACAAGCGGTGTTTCCGGTGCCAGCTGCTTTGCCTGAATGGCAGCCTCCAATCCCCTTGCCCCGGTCATTGCGATGACAACCGCATGGTAGCGGCTCCGCCGCAGTGCCTGAGATAGCTGCTTCTCATTCCATAGCTCGTCGATGACAAGCTGTCCGTCCCCAGCAAAAAGGGAGCGCAGCCTGCTCTCAAACCATTCTGCATTCCTTAATTCCGTACAAAGTGCGATTTTCATGCCGGGCCTCCTTTCCCGAAAGGAAAAATGAAAAAGAATCCTGCTTGCAGGATTCTCCGCCTGCGGCGGGGCGCGACAGCGGCACTCTTCCTTTCCGCCGCAGTGCGATCCTCGCGGAGCGTTTTTGATTTCATAGGACGAACTTTCCTATGAAATCAAAAAATCAGACCTTCTCACCTAAAAGTCATGTAGTATAATTAGGGTAGCATCTTGTCAAGGGAAATGCAACCGACTTTGTTTAAGACGCAGGTTTCCTGTTTAAGACGCAAGTTTTTTCCTGCGGTTTTATGTTATACTAATATTGGATTATTGTGCAAAGGAGATGGCACGATGCAGATTGCGATTGTGGATGACAGAGCAGAGGACAGAGCAGAACTGTCTGTCTGCCTGGAAAATTATATGAAAAAGCATCAGCTGGACTATACGCTGACAGAATTTGAGGACGGAGAGAATTTTCTGAAAGCTGCCGCCCAGGTCAATTTTCAGCTTGTCTTTATGGACATCTATATGGAAAACATGGATGGGATAGAAACTTCCAGAAGGCTGCGCCGGAAAAGCAAGCTCTGTAAGATCGTTTTTCTGACCATCACAGAGGATTATGCCCGACTGGGCTACAGCCTTTCTGCCAGCTATTATCTGCTGAAGCCACTTTCAAGCCATCAGGCAGATTTTGAAGAAGCAATGGAACTGTGCCAGCTAAAATCGCCCTATGAAGTGATGACACTTTCGGTTATGGCTGACCGTCAAAAGCTGGAACTTCCCACAGAGAAGATTCTGTACATAGATTATCAAAACCGTATGACACGGATTCATACGGCGGAACGCGTGATACCGGTAAGCGGAGGCTTTCAGGAGGTTACTGCCGCATTGCAGAAGGACAAGCGTTTTTTGCCCTGCTACCGGGGCGTTTTGATCAACATGGACTATATCAGCCAGGTTGACAGTCAGACCTTCCGTTTGATAAACGGGGAGGAACTTCCGATTGCTCTCCGCAATGGAAAACAGCTGCGGGAAGCCTACCGTCAATATGTTTTCTCTGGAATGGGGGGTATCGTATAAGAATGAAGCAAATGCACAGGCGTATTCTGGGGGGCTGTCTGGCCTGCCTCCTCTGCTTCACCGGCAATATCCCCGCATTTGCCGCTGAAACTGCAACCCCAGCCAATGCCGATGAAAGAACGGAGATCTTGCCGGATTTAGAAGGCGAGGCTCCGGGGACACTGGATAGCAAAACCCCGGAAGCATCGGAAGAAGCATCCCTCGTCCTTGTCACAAAAATACAAAAGGAAGGTGAACTGCTCTCCCTGCCTGCTTTTACCCTGCCCCTTAGAACCACACCGTCTGATGATGACCTGGAGGAAATTTGTCAGCTGGCCCTTCAGTATCAAACCGTCTGCGCCACTGTAACAGCAGGGGAAGAAATCCGGCAGGAAACATTTTCTGTCGCATGGGATTTTTCGGCCATTGACCAGACCACTTTGGGGGATTACGCCGCTACCGGCAGGATCGAGCTGCCGGAGGGATATTGCTTTGGCGAAAATGTATTAAAGGAGCTTGTGATTTCCGTCCATGTAGAAAAAACACCTCCTGCTGTCATTATTTCCATAGAACAATGGTATCCTTATACGGACGCTTTTGCACTTCCACAGGGCAGTACAGAAGAAACGCTGAACCACCTGCTTCGTTTTTCCCCGCATCATCTGGAATGCTATACAGAAAACAAAATCAGCTATTCCGCTTTGGTGGAATGGGATCTTTCCGATATTGATTTCGATACTGTGGGACTGTATCAGGCAAAGGGACAGCTTGCCGCACCTGAAAATACGGAATTTGCGGACGGGATCGTTTTCCCGGAAATATCGATCCCCGTTTCTATACAGGCCCCCGGCAGACCGGATATCAACTGTGTTATAGCTGCCAGAGGAAATCTACGCTTTCCATGGATCACACCGCCGGGAGATCCGGATAAGATCAACGTATGGCTATCCGAAAACGATGAACCATGGAAACAGCTGGAAAATGGCGTTTATGCAGGGAAGGAAATGCTCTCGATCAAAACGTATCTGCTGACATCGGGTAACAGCTACCGTCTTCAGGTCGATTACGATGGCGGACAGACCGGCATCCTGTCCTTCACTTACTCAGATGAGCTTGTCCTTGAGGGGTATTATAAGGGTGATCGCGATGGAGGGGACGCAAAAGGAAATCCGCCTGGCAGCATCACACAGCCTCCGCCCGAACAGAACATTGATCAGAGGGTTGAACAGAACGGGGACGAGAACAAGGATGAGAATCCCGATCGAGAAAACGCTCCAACCGACCGGACAGAGAACGCCTCCTCTATGAAACCGCTCTCTAAAGCAGAGGCGGCTTCAGATCCTAAAGAGCCTTCCTCCTCCGAAATAGCCTTTACCGAATTTTTTGATGATACCACTGACCGGATCTCCGGCACGCGCTTATTGATGATGCTTCAAACGGGAAGACAAAAAGCAAGCTTTTCCAAACAGGGCATCACCATCCGCGTCCCAAGAGCTTCTTTACCAAAGGACATCCAAAATAACGATCAGATCGAGGTCATCATCAAAAAAATCTCTGACCGCAGTTTTTCTTTTTCCTTTTGCATCAACGGAGTTTCCTTTGACTCTCTGCCGGGTGCCTCTGTCATGCTGCCCTATCCGCAAGAGACGGCAGCGGATAGCTTATATCTCTGTGACGAAAGCGGCATAAAAATCCCGGTTTCCGACTATGATGATGCAGCAAAAGCCGCTTCCTTTCCGATTGATCATACCGGAACCTACACCATGGCAGCCACGAAGGATCCTGATTCCCCGGCCCAGACAGCCGAAAAGAATCCTGATTCCCCGGCCCGGACTGCCGCTAAGGATTCCGAGTCCTCGGCTACGGCAGACGGGAAGAATCCTGATTCCCCGGCCCGGACCGCCGCTAAGGATTCCGAGTCCTCGGCTACGGCAGACGGGAAGAATCCCGATTCCCCGACCCGGACTGCCGCTAAGGATTCCGAGTCCTCGGCTCCGGCAGGCGAAAAGGATCCTGATTCCCCGACCCAGACAGCCACGAAGGATTTTGCCTCCTCGGCTATGGCAGACGGGAAGGATCCTGCTTCCCCGACTCTGACTGCGGACGCCGAGCGCGGCAGATCCCCTCTGCTCTTTTTGCTCCCGGCTTCCCTGCTTCTTTTGTCCGCTGGTGTACTTTTTCTGCGTAGGAGGTGGAAATAGCTGATGTCTTCTGTTATAAGAAAATATGCTGCCTTATGTATCGTCTGCCTGTGTTCATCCCTGTTTTTTCTTGGACTGTATCATTTCGATAATAAATATAGTCAGAATACGATCCAGGCGGCAAACGGCATTTTGGCTCTCTCCGAGAATGATCTGAAAAAGTCACCGGTACGATTTCTGGTATCCGGCTGGGAATTTTATCCGGATGCTCTTTTGACTCCGGAAGAAATACAGGATTCCGACCACTATATGCGCTATCTTTCCATTGGCGAGAATTGCCATTTCACCGATATTGGTGGCACAGCCTTACTGGTGGGCACCTTTCCCGATGAAGGATTTGAAACCC